>Ga0209016_1001089_pt1 | contig 24004 bp, 21 predicted proteins | sample EPASupsiteSAE305_FD_187265 | JGI IMG/M metagenome (GOLD analysis project Ga0209016, IMG submission 187265) | Bioremediated contaminated groundwater microbial communities from EPA Superfund site, New Mexico - SAE3-05 (SPAdes) (version 2) | ecosystem: Environmental > Aquatic > Deep subsurface >...
GGCCATTGCCACCATTAAGGAAATGGAGAAGAAGAAAGTTATTGATTATCTTTTTAAGAAAGGACAGTATATTATTGATGAAACTAATAAAATTATTAAAGCTAATAACCTTGAAGATGTAATAAAGATTAAAGGAAAACCATCTTGGAATCTGATGTTTATTTATCCGGCTAGCGGGTATAAAGATTTAGAGATAAAGAGTTACTTGCAGCAAGAGATGATTCAGAAGGGATTTTTATGGTTTGGCCAGCACAATATGAGTTTTAGTCATACTGATAAAGATATTGAAAAATTACTTAAGGCTTATAGAAAAGTTTTTGGCAGATTAAGAGAGCTCTTAGATAAGAGAAAATTATTAGAAAGTATAAAGGGGGGCGTAATAGAAGGAGTTTTTAAGGTAAGGAATTAGAAATGTATGGCAAGAAAAATATCGCTTTTAATTATCGGCGGAGGGTCAATAGGCCAGAGACATTTAAGGAATTTAAAGAGTATTGGAATAAAAAAAATTGGAGTGGTGGACGCTGATAATAGAAAGTTAGATGAGATTAAAAATAAATACCAGGTTGAAACATTTAAGAACGTAGACGCAGCATTAAAGAAAGGCTGGGGGGCATTTTTAATATCTACTCCTTCTTTCCTTCACGCTGAAATTGCCTTGAAGTTGATAAAAGAAAAAATCCCGATATTTATAGAAAAGCCATTATCAAACAGCTTTAAGAATATTGATAAACTGGCAAGAGAGGTAAAGAAGGCAGGGACACTTATTGTAATGGGCTATAACCTAAACTTTCATCCTCAGATAAAGAGTATAAGAAAAATCTTAAATGATGGCTTGTTAGGGAGAGTATTGGGTATCCGGGCGGAGTTTGGCTATTATCTTCCCTCCTGGCGTCCGAATATTGATTATAGAAAAAATTATAGCGCCCAAAAAAAACTAGGCGGAGGGATAATTTTAGAAGATATTCATGAAATTGATTATCTTTTCGGCCTTTTCGGGGAAATAAAAAAAATATTCAGCTTTTCCGATAAAATAAGCGATCTGGAAATTGATACTGAAGATTATGTTGAAGCGACATTATGGTTTAAAAACGGAATAATCGGGCAACTCCATATGGATTTTTTGCAAAGAAGTTATTCCCGGACTTTGAAGATAATTGGTGAGAAAGGAAATCTTTATTGGGACTTAGAAAAAGGGGAATTAAAATATTACTCGGGAGATAAAGGGAGATGGTATAATTTTAGTTTGAAAGATTATGATTTTAATGTAATGTATATAGATGAGATGAGGTATTTTCTGCGTAAAATTAAGAATCCAGATAATAATATCCTGAATTTTGAGAGAGGATATAAAACTTTAAAAATAGCTTTGGCAATAAAAGAGTCGGCAAAGTTGGGGAGGGCTGTAAGAGTGAAATAAATTTTATCGTTTATCAATATTTTTAAAAATATGGCGTGTAAAAAAATAACGGCCTGAATATGAAAAATAATAAAATAATTTGGTATATAGTTTTAACCCTGACTTATATCTTTTGGGGTACGCAAGCACCGGCTCTAAAGGCCTTGTCCAGGGAAGTTCCTTTGTCTCTAATGACTTTCTTAAGATTTTTTATGGCTTGTCTGGCTATCTTGCCTTTTTTCCTCGCGGTGAAGAATCGAAAACCAATAGAAAAGAGCGATTTAAAAACGATGGCCTTTTTAGGATTCCTTGGAGTGGCGCTTTATGGAATGATAAATATCACGGGAATAAAACTATCAACTGCGGTTAACCAGGCTATTATCCTTCACACTTGGCCGCTGGTTGCGACGGTTCTCGCCCCGTTTTTAATTAATGAGAAAGTGGGTAGGTGGGTATATGCCGGATTGACTTTGGGTTTTATCGGACTTGTAGTCGTAGTTTCCGAGGGAAACTTAGATTCACTAATTGATTCAAAGTATCTTTTGGGAAACATTTTAATTTTTCTTAGCGGGGTTACTCTTGCGCTTTATTCTCTTTTTAATAAGAAGTATAACCATAAATATGGGGGAATAACCATGACATTTTATTCGTTCCTAATCGGTTCATTTTTCCTTTTACTATTTATGTTAATATCGGGTGATGCAAAAGAGATAACGCACATCTCGCTTAAAAACTGGCTTTTATTATTTTGGGCTGGCGTTCCAACCCTGGCATTAACCTGGCTAATCTGGTTCCGAGCAATGAGAGAGATAGGATTGGTAAAGGCAAATTCATTTTTTCTTCTTATCGTCCCGTCGGGTATATTTTTCTCCTCTCTTTTTTTAAAGGAAACAGTTACTCCGCTTAAATTGGCAGGAGCCGCCCTAGTACTCTCCGGGCTGTATATCGTTCAAACAAAAAAATGATTGTTTTTGGACAGGCGGTTAGGAAGATAATGATATTTGTATTATGAAAATTATCGCAGTAATACAAGCGCGCATGGGATCTTCTCGTTTGCCGGGGAAGGTGTTATTGAAGTTGGCTGGAAAACCGGTAATTGAACATGTGATTCTAAGGACAAAAATGTCCAGTCTGGTTGACGAAGTTTGGCTGGCGACAACGGTTAATCAAAAAGATGATAAATTGGCTGAATATGCCGAAAAAAATAATATCAGATATTTCCGTGGCAGCGAGGAAGACGTTTTGGACCGTTTCTACCAAGTTGCCCGGATGGCGGGAGCAAATATTATCGTCCGGATAACCGGCGATTGCCCGTTAATTGACGGTCAATTAATTAATGATGTCATAAATTGCATAAAGGGTAATGATTATGATTTTGTAACAAATTGCGTACCCGCCACCTACCCGGATGGGCTGGATGTTGAGGCGGTTACATTTAAAACGCTGGAAAAGGTCTGGCGGGAAGCAAAGTGGGCATCCGAAAGAGAACACGCTTTTTCGTATATAATAAGAAATAAAGGAAGTTTTAAAATAGGGATATTAGAGAATGATATAGATTATTCTGGTTATCGGGTAACTTTAGACTATCCGGAGGATCTTAGATTTCTCAGCCTGATTATTGGGCAATGCGAAGCGGAAAATAAATTTTGCGGATTTAAGGAAATAACTGAAATTATAGAAAGTCATCCCGAATGGATTAAGATTTTAGACGGAAAAATTAGGAATGACGGCTATAAAAAATCAATAAACGAGGATAAACTGGTCAAATAAAATTATGGTTAGCTACGGACTAAAACTATGGAGCACTGATAAGAAACTTTTTAAGGAAGCGGCGGATTTATTTAAGGCGGGGAAGGCTGATTTAGTTGAATTATATATTGTACCAAATTCATTTTCTATCGAAGATTTGGATATTTTTAAAGGAGTTAAAGCTACTCTTCATGCTCCGCATTCGGAACATGATTTTAATATCTTTACTCTTGATGAAAAAAAGATCCATTTCTTTAAAGATTGGGTAATTAAAACTGCGGATTTTTTAGGAGCGGAGAAGATAGTTGTCCATGCCGGAATCGGGAATAAGGATGAAATATTCAAAAAAAATGTCGCAAAAATTTATGATAAAAGAATTATTATTGAGAATAAACCAAAGCTGGGAATAGGCGGCGAATTTTGTTATGGTTATTCTCTTAAACAGCTTGAATTCATCCGGAATGAATGCGGGCTGGAGATTTGCTTTGATTTTGTCCATGCAATAAAAAGTGCGATTTCCCAAAAAATTGACTACAAGATATTTTTAGATGAAATTATCAAACAACTAAATCCCAAGTATTTCCATATCTGCGATAGCAATTTGGATAGTGAAATAGATATGCATTTAAATTTGGGCGAGGGGGAGCTTGATGTGCCATGGATCAAAGAGAGAATTGAGAATATTGCTTCGGAAAAGGATATTAATTTGATATTTGAGGTTCCAAAGGCTGGAGGAGGTTTAAAAAATGACTTGGCCAACATCCGTCTTTTTAAGGAAATTCCCATAAGTTAGTTATCCAATAACATTATGAAAGAAGAAGAAATCAGGTCAAATGATTTTGAAGAAAAATATAAAGAATTATTCAACGACGATATTAAGGATTTTTTTCAAGACCAGAAAAATTTTATTGCCGTGAATTGCCCTGCTTGCGGCTGTGGCAACTTTATGAAAGAATTTGACAAGGGCGGTTTTCAATTTACTAGATGTGGTGAATGCGGAACGCTTTTTGTTAATCCCCGCCCCAATGAGAATCAGTTAAGCCTTTTTTATAGTAAAGGAAAAAGCGGGGCTTATCTAAATAGCCGCATTTTTCCAGTTTACGAAGAAGCTAGGAAAGAAAAAATTTTTCTCCCCAGAGTTGAATTGGTGAGCGAAATTTTAAAGAGGCATAATATAAATAAAGTAGATTTAATGATTGAAGTCGGGGCAGGGCGGGGTTTGTTTCTTGAGGTTGCGAGGGAAAAGAGTCTCGCCAAAAATTATATTGCAATAGAACCGTCCAGAAGCTGCGCCGAAAGATTAAGGAACGGGGGATTTAGGGTGATTGAGGGAATGTTTGAAAACATCAGGATTAAAGAAAAGGCTGACCTGATAGTAAATTTTGAACTGATAGAACATTTATTTGATCCGCGGGAGTTCATAAGAAGTTGCTATAATCTGCTTAAGGCTGGCGGCCTATTTATAGTGTCAACGCCGAATGAAGCCGGGTTTGACTTGAGAGTCTTAGGAAAATTATCAGACAATATATTAGCCCCCAATCACTTAAATTATTTTAACCCGGATTCTATTGAAAAGCTTTTCGTTAGTGTCGGTTTTGAAAAACTTGAGGTTATCACTCCCGGCAAATTGGATGTCGATATTATTAAAAATAAAATTTTGGACAAAGTAATGGACGTCGAAGATTTTCCCTTTTTTGGAGGATTGATATTAAATGACAAGGATAATTTTAATAAGCAATTGCAAAATTTTCTGCAAATACATAATTTGAGTTCCAATATGTTTTTGGCATTTAAAAAGCCAAACTGAATATAATTTATTTATGGCTAAAAATTTAATAACCAAAAATGAAAAAGTTTGCCGCCAATGGTACGAGTGTAGTTATAAAAAAGAAGGAATGATGGCCCAGCGTTTATATCCCAATGAGGAATTATTACGATTTTTCGGGATAAATTATTTTGGAAAATCGGCTAAAACGCGGAAAAAAATTAAGGTTTTAGAATTAGGTTGCGGATCATGCGCTAATTTATGGATGGTGGCACGCGAAGGTTTTGATGCTTGCGGAATTGATCTTTCGAGGTCTGGTTTGGGGCTTGGCAGGAAGATGTTGGAAAAATGGGGAACAAAGGCGAAATTAACAGTCGGCAGTATTACAAAGCTTCCTTACGCCGCCCGCTCATTTGATATTGTTTTAGACGTCTTGGCTGCTTATTGTTTGCCGATTGAAGAATTTAAGGTTTGTCTGGCCGAAACTGCAAGAGTATTAAAAAAAGGCGGAAAATATTTTTCTTTCACTCTTGGAACCGATTCGGACGCTTTTACCAATTTTAAGCCGGCAAAAAAAATTGATGAATATACTCTAGACGGGATTAAAAGGAAGACTTCTCCTTATTTTGGCAATAACTTTCCGATCAGGTTTATTAGTCCCGGACAGTATAGAAAATTATTGACTGAAAATGGGTTTAAGGTTGTATACCTTGAAACGGTCACCCGGACATACCGGCGGTTCCGCGAAAAACTTCAATATATTACTATAGTGGGAGAAAAATTATGATATGAATTTAAAAATAAAATATTTTAAAGACGTAAGCAAAGACGAGTGGGATGGCTGGATAAAGGAAGTCGGGGAGTCAAGCTCTTATCATTCTTGGAGTTATCTAAATTATTTTTCTAAATTTCCGGATATAGTGGAGAACCTGTCTTTTGCCTGTTTTGATAAAAATGATTCGATTGTTGGGATTTGTCCTCTTGGTATTACCTCAAACAGGCTTGAAAATTATTTTGAAATTTCTCTTGGAGGTAGCCTTTGCGCCACACCGGCTTTAGTCATTCAGGAAAATAGAGCCAGAAAAAAGATTCTTAATGATATTTTTAAGACGATAAATGATTTTGCCCGACAGTATAAGGTAAAAAAAATTAATATGATTGGGCAGCCACTTACTTCGTCATTTTTTTCGAGCAATTCTTTAAATAGAAATAGCTTTGAGCTTTTGCGCTATAATTTTTTATTTAGCGTTAATAATACCGCAGTTATAGATTTAAGTTTGCCGGAGGAAGCGCTTTTAAATAATGTCAGCAAGTATCAAAAGAGGCATATTGAAAGAAGTAAAAAACGAGGGCTGGAAGTGAAATTTTTTGGCCGGGACAGTAACAGCGGGGGATTAAAAGAATATTTTGGTAAATATCAGGAAGCGCACTATAAGTCAGCGGGAAAGATGACGCGTCCGCAGGAAACGTGGGATGCAATGCTTGATAATTTGTTTAACGGTGAGGCCTCATTGTCAGTCGTTTTTTTTAATAATAATCCGGTCAGTTTCCTTTACTGCGGAGAATTTAATTCCATGGCATTTGGTTGGTCGCAGGTCAATTTGGAAGAATATGAAAAAGAATTAAGCCCCCGCCATCTTTTGGAATGGGAAACGATTATGTACTATAAAAAAAGAGGGTTTAAATATTATGAAATAGGAGAAATTTTTTACGGATCCCAACTATTTTATATTCCTACTTTGAAAGAGAAATCGATTAGCGTTTTTAAAGAACGGTATGGAGGATTTTTTCTGCCTAAAATAAAATGGACAGGATATTTTGATGAAAAGCTTATGAAAAATGAATTAAAAAGCAATTTAAATAAGTTTAGCCGGGAAGCGGCTGTTTTTAATACTCCTGAATATTAGTAAATTATGAATATTAATTTTAATTATACAAAAGCCGAGAAGGAAAGGCCGAGTATCACTCAAAGAAGGTTGCCAATATTCGGAGAATTGGAAAAAAATATAATTTATACCTTTTCAGGTAAGTCGGCCATTTCCTTATTATTAAGGTTTTTTAGAGAAAACGGACGACTAAAGGATAAATCCGATCAGCTATTAGTTCCCGAGTGGCTTGGAAGTTGGGTCTATATGACTATTCATAAATTTTGTTTTCCTACTGCTGCAATGAATTCAAAAGTCAAAGGAATTTTACTTTATCATCAATGGGGATTTCCCCAAAGGATGGAAAAGGTGATAGATTTTTGTAAAGCGCATAATTTATTTATTATTGAAGATTGTGCCCATTCTTTTCTTGGATTTTATAATAATAAAAGGCTTGGGACATTCGGCGATGCTTCAATTTTCAGCTTAGCCAAATTTTTCCCTTCGGTATTAGGCGGTGCTGTTTATTCTAATAATAAAGACATCTTAAATTTCGTCCGAAAGACCTTGCCTGAGCACAAAAGCAATCTGGCAAAGCAAGCGTTTATTAACAGGAAATTGTACGATGCCAATCCATCGGAGAAGAATCAGCTTGAGCTTGGTAGGGATTTTGCTATTTATGACAGGTTGCTAAAATGTCCCAGCTATTCGCTGGATGTTGTCAGGGCGCAAATCAATGATAGCGCGCTTCTGAAAAGAAAAAATAATTTTCAGCTTTTTAAGGAAGCATTCAGGGGGCATGATTATACGGATGATTTGTTTATTGAAGATGTAATACCTTGGATTGCTCCGTTATTTTTAGGAGATAGGATGAATAAAAAGCTAGTTAACGCATTAAGAAAAAACGGGATTGAAAGCGGGATATATCATTTTGATATAAATAGGAATTTAACCGATCCGGACTTTAAAGAGTGCGTTGCGGTACCCTGCCATCAGGGAATAAATATGACGAAAATGATTAAGATAATAAAGAATGGAATTTAAGAAAAATTTATTAAATAAAGACCTATGAATAAATATAAAGGAAAGAAAGTATTAATTTTTCAGCAACGCGACTGGGCAAAAAGAATTGGTCAGTTTATCGCGAAGAGATTGCAGGAAGAAGGTTGTAAGTTGTCCGCCGTGACTTTAAAGAGAAGAACGCATGATTTTATTACAACACAAAAGAATGTTAAATATGAGCAGGTAGTCGGTATTGACGATATTATTGATAATCCGGAGAAAAATTTGGACGGGGATGATATTTCTTTGGAAGAAATATGCAGAGAACTAAATATTGATTCAGTTTGGCCGATGCTTCATAGCAACCGCTATCTCGTTAGATGTTATAGAGAGCAGTATTATTACGGTTATCGGCAAAATGTTCCGGATGAGCATATTGTTGCTTATATAAAAGCTTATTATAAAAAGCTGCGTGATTTATTTGCCAGCTTTAAACCCGACCTGGTTTTTATCGTGGCTTTTATTTCCGAAGAGCACCTGATGCTCAAACTGTTCGCCGATAAATATAAGATTCCGGTAATTGCTATCGCTGATGCTAAAGTTCCGGGTTATTATGTTTTTGCTTACGATCATATGTATCGCAAAGGACCGCTTGTTGACAGATTTAATGAGCTTCAAGGCGGCGGGAAAGAAAGTAAAAACAGGGAAAAGGCGAAAAAATTTGTTACTGAATTCAGGGAAAAGGCGAAAAAGCCGATATACGCCGATAGCGGAAAAAATATAGAATTGGGAATAATAAAGAGGATAAGGCGCGAGCTATCACCTTATAAGCGAATTTTTGATTTTTATACCAAAGAATATCCGAGGATAAATCATTTAAAAAGCATCGGGCCGACTATTGATTATAAACCGCCGAAAATAATTCTGCGCGATTTTTATCGCCATAAGCAATACGCTAAATTTGCCAATAGCTATAAGTATTATCCTTTGGAAAAAGTTAAAAAATTTGTTTTTTTTCCTTTGAAATTTACTCCCGAAGGGAATATAGATTTAATGTGCCCTTTATATAATAATCAGATTGAGCTGGCGCGCCAGATCGCTATGTCCCTGCCGGATGATTATACTTTAGTCGTCAAAGAACATTGGGCAATGGTAGGGCTTCGCACGCCGTCATACCTGGAAAAAGTTGCCCGCACTCCGAACGTAAAATTAGTTGATTACCGCATTCCGGCTGATGAAGTTTTAAAAAAATGCGACATGGTAATCAGTACCTACAGCACAGTCCTTTTTGAGGCGGCTTTTTATAACAAGCCGGCGATTATGCTCTCTGACGCGGGAATGTTTAATCTTCTCCCGAATATTTTTCCGCATACCAACCTTTTTACTTTACCGAAAAAAATAAAAGAAGTTTTAGCCTCAGATCTGAGAACCGATGAATATGAGCGGCAGTTAGAAAATTACATTGCGGCGGTTTATGATTCCGGCTTTGATTATAATTATGCGGCGGCTTGGGAGAGGGGAGAAGAAAGCAGGGAAGAGTTGTTAAAAATATATGAATGGGAGCTGGACAAGTGGCTTTGCCAGAAAGATTAGTTAATTTTTTAGCAATAAATAAATCAAAATATGATTTTTAAAATAAAGTTTTTAATCAGGTATTTTTTGAACCTAGCGCGGGAAATCCGATTAGACCTGATTCTGGCGAAAAGGAAAAATAACATCCAAGCTTACGAGAACCGTAACCTGCGGGCAGAGGCGTTGCGCCGTCGGGCGGAAAAATTAAAAGACGTAATTGAGCAAGTAGAATACCGGCAGGGCATATTGGTATTTGATAATAAGATTTTTTCCCTTTGCGACGGGGTTTTTCTTAATACAAAAAGAAATAACCGTTATTTTAAGGTACCAGCTGATATGCCGGGAAATCAAGGAAAGGGTATGTATGATTTTTTAAAGTCAAAAAGCATTATAGTTAAAACAATGGTTGATGTCGGAGCTAATTATGGGGAAATCAGTCTTTACTTTAGCCGTCAGGATCCGGAAACGAAAATTTTAGCCATAGAAGCTTCTCCTGAAAATTTTGGGATATTAAAATCCAACTACGACTTTCAATTTTTTCCGACCAACAATCTGACACTTGTTAATGAAGCGGTGAGTGACAAGGCTGGAGAAATGGAAATTTCCCGGGGGCATGGTTCTGAAAATTCCGTAATTTTTAGTGGTGGTGAAGATAAAAATGTGCTTAAAGATAAGGTGAAATCCGACACTTTATCATCAATAATAAAGCGATACGGCTTTAGCGAAATTGACTTTTTAAAAATAGACATAGAAGGAGCAGAACCGTTGCTTCTTCAATCCTTAAAAGAAATAATTTCCCGCGTAAAGGCGGTTATTATTGAAATTGGGAATAATATAAATAAAGATGAATATCTGCCACTTGTAAAATTATTTTTTGAATCAAGTATGATATGCTATCGGGATGGGGAGGATTCATCCAATCCTTACGACAAAATAAAAGAAATAATATCTAACTCAAAAGAAGGCATGGATTTATGGTTTATCAGGGAAAAATAAATTATGACAATTAGCGCTATTATTCCAACTTGCGACCGCCTCCATTATTTAAAAGAAGCAATCGATTCAATTCTGCGCCAGACCCGGTTGCCGGACGAGATTATTATTGTTAACAACGGCAAGGTAAAGATTGAATTGCCTCACGCTATAATGGATAAAGTTAAAATTTATGATATTACTCCTTATTCTGGAGCAGCTAAGGCAAGAAATTTCGGCGTTAAAATGGCTAAAAGCGTGTATGTTGCTTTTTTGGATGACGACGATTTATGGGCTCCGTGTTATTTGGAAAAAATTTATCCTCATATTATCAATGGAGAGTCATGCATAGTTAGCCGGTTGGATAAAATGGTAGGCGGAAAAGCAGGCCATTATAAGAATCCCGAAGGCCGTTTAACGGTAGAAAATTTTTTAGTTTATAATCCGGGTTTCGGCGGAACCAACCTTGTTATTTTAAGGAAGCTGTTTTTGGAAATGGGAGGCTTTGATGATGATTTGCCGACTTCCGAGGATAAAAGTTTCGGCATAGAGATATTAAGGCGCGGAATAAAAATCAAAATACTTCCGAATAATCAGGCAATCGCCCGCTTTCACGAAGGCGAGCGCCTTACTAATTTTAAAACCATAATCAAAGGCACTCGTAAGTTTATAACCAAATACCGTTCGATTATGAGTTTTCGGCAGTACGTCCTTAACATTTATAAACTCCATAATTTTGAATTTCAATCCGGTAAAAGAATTTATTTTTTTTCCGCGAAATGCCTGTTACTTTTAAGTAAGGCGCTTAAAGCTTTAAATATTATTGGAACAAATTTAAGGAAAATATTTTCTCAGTTCCTCCCAACCAAGGTAAAAAATTCATTATTTATTTTTTATACCAGCCCATTCAGCCGCGAGAAAAATCTTTTTAAGGAAAATATAATTTTTTTTCGCGACGACGATGCGGACGAACTGACACCGCGTCTAAAGAAGCTGGTTGAAATGTTTATCAGACTGGAGGTGCCGCTGGATTTGGCGATAATTCCGGGAAAAGTTACTTCAGAAACGGCTGATTATCTTATTTCGGTGAAGAAGAAATACCCAAACATAATTTATTACCATCAGCATGGTTACACGCATAAGAACCACGGCATAGAAAAAAAAATGGAATTTGGAGGAGGAAGAAGCTATGAGAAGCAATATGAGGATATAAAAGAGGGAAGGGAATTAATGAATAAATTTTTTAATGACTGGGAGAATGCCTTTACACCGCCGCACCATGGATATGACGTTAACACTATAAAAGCCTTAGAAGAATTACGTTTTGATTGCTTGTCCTTAGGAGCCAAGTATCCGAATGGAAATTATCGGATTAAAATATTACCGGCTCAGGTGGATTTGATGTGTTGGCAGAAGCCCTATAATTTTAAGAGAGTAAGGTTAATTAGGGCGGAGTTGAAACGGGCGTTAAGGCAAAATAAAATAGTTGGGATAGTGTCGCATCATGAATATTTTAGCGATGAAAATTTTAAAGACCTGGAGAATTTAATTATGGAATTAAAAAAAGATTTAAGCTTGAGTTTTAAAAATATGTCTAGAGCTAGAGAGAGTTACTAAAATAGATGGATAATTTCTTACCGCCCCTCCCTTGAAACTACCGTCGCGATAGTCTTTAAAATAATGGACAGATCCAGATAGAGGGATCTGTTTTTTATATAGAAGAGATCATATTGCAGTTTTTTTAAGCTGTCTTCGTATGAGGGGGAATGATACTCTCCGGAAATCTGATCCCAGCCGGTCGCGCCGGGTTTGACGAGCATCCGTTCGCGGTAAAAAGGGATTTGTTTTTCCAGTTCTAAAATCAGTTCCGGGCGTTCGGGGCGCGGGCCGACAAAACTCATATCTCCGCGGAGGATGTTTAAGGCCTGGGGAATCTCATCAAGCCGCGTTTTTCGCAGGAACGAACCAAAACCGGTAATGCGGCGGTCGCCGGGCAGGGTGGGCGAGCGGTCGTTGCCAATTTCCCGCATAGAGCGGAATTTAAGCATCCCGAACTCCGCGCCGTTTTTTCCCGAGCGGGGCATGCGGATAAAAACCGGCCCCTGACTTTCCAGTTTTATAATTAGGGCGATGAGCGGCCAGAAGGCCAAGGTGAGAATAAGGACGGCGAAGGCGAGGATGATATCATAAGTCCGCTTAAAAAGGTCAAACCCGCTTTTTTTCCCTTCGTTTATATTTTCAAGAAACCACATCTCGCTGATAGCTTCAACCGGCACTTTGCCGGTAAGCTGTTCGTAAAAGTTCGCCAGACTCTGATACTTAATATTTAAGGGCAGACAGGAAAAAAGCGCTGTCCGAAGTTCGCCGGATTCTCGGGGATTTTCGGAAAAAATTAGCGCGGAAATTTTATTTTTTTCCGCCATATTTTTTAGCTCGCTGATTCTAATGATTGGCGGAAAAGTGAATTGATAACCCTGCTTATTAGCGGTTTCCGCCATGTTTTGGCCGGCTTGGTTTGCGTCGGCACTATTTTTTCCTTCAACAATAAACTTAACCTCATATCCGAGATGGGGTTTTTTTATGAGATAAGCGATTAGTTCGCGGGACTGGCGGTTTAAACCGGCAAAAGCCAGGTTGGTTTTTGGCAGGCGTGATTTTAAAAGCCAGTTGCAGGCGCGCCGCCAGAGGATAAAAATAATGCCGTAGATGAAGATGAAAATTATCAGGTTTGTTTTTGGGGCAATGCCCATGCCGGGCGAAGCGTAAAAAAAGATGACCGAAAGCAGGGCGGCGACCAAGAGGCTTTGGGTTATTTTCCGGATGAACTCCGACCCGTTAACCGCGGCTTTTAAATCGTAGAGGCCGGAAATATAAAAAATAATTATCCAGCCGAAAAAAATCGCCGTGAACGGAAAAATGTGACCCTGCCAGATATCAGCCGACGGCAGGCTGAAATAGCGGAGGCTGAGGGCGAGATAAAGCGCCAAATATAGGAAAACAAAGTCGCCGAAAAGTATGGTGAATTTTTTTAAACGGTTATTCATGGTTTAGAAATACCATATTTCCGGCTAAAATTCAAGCCTGGCCGCCGCGTTTTCGTTTTTTTTCATGTAGGCCAAAGCCAGCTCATAGCTTCCGGCCAAGGCCGCGGTATAGAAGAGGTCGCCCGCTAGGCTGTTTTTGAAAAAAGGCAGAGCTAATACGTAGCATTGGTAAAGTCCGGCGAGGCTATGTTCATACCAGTTTCCGAACGCCCAGACTGAAAAGTTGGTGAGAAGGAAAAATAAAACGCTTCCAAAAACCGTTCCCCCGATAACCGTGGCGGCGTTTTTTTCCTTTTTTATTGCCATGCCGATAAGGGCCATGATAATAAAACCTAAGTAAACCGAAAGCATAACCGGCCAAGCGTAAAAGCCGAGAAAAAGATCGCTTAAAAACATGGCCGCAATCGGCAAAATAAGCGCCCAGCGCCGCGGCAGATAAATACCCGAAAAAATCGCCGCTCCTCCGAGGGCGGTGAAGTTCGCCGGATGCGGCAGAAAGCGGGTGGAGATGCCGAGAATGATTAAGGCAAAGGCGGGCAAATAATATTTTTTCATAAAGTTTAGCTAAGGCCGGAGCTTAAGTTTGCCGGCGATTGATTATTTAATTATATCAGGCGGTTTTTATTTTGTCATCCGGCTAGCGTCTTTTCGCGCCGCTGTAGGCAATAGCGCGGATAATGTTCCAGTCCGCTAAATTTTCCGGCGTCCGGCCGTAAATCGCAATAAAACTTTTCAAGGCGATAGCTTCGTCTTTTATTTTTCTTTGAGGCAGAAGTCCGTAAGCCGCTACAGCAACAAAAGCATTTTCATGGGGATTGTTCATATTAGCCGCGCGTTTGTAAATTTTTAGGAATTCGTTTTGAGCCGCGGCTTCCCGGGCTTCATTTCTTTGACCTGGCCAGCGGCCGTTCGCGATTTTTATAATATCCTCCCAGTCAGCTTCGCTTTCAGGCGTTCTGCCAAAGGCCAGTTTGAACGAAAAAAGGGCGGGTTGCAAATTTTTGTCTTGGAATTTTTTATCTAAATCTGCGTCATCGGCATTCGGGTTCTCAATTTTTTCCCCTAAAACTTTTTCTCCTGGATCATCAACAGTTTCCTCCTCTTTGAAATTTTCTTCTATTGTTTTATCATCTTCGTCCGGCTCTTCGTTTTCAGCGTTGTCGTTAGCGGTTATTTTCGCTTGCTTGTCTGTTTCCGAATCTGTTTTCGTTGGTTGGGAAAAATTTAATAAAATATCCGGCCAGCTTTTTTTCAGTCCGGCCGGCAGAGCGTAAGCCGAGGCCCAAAGCCGGGTGTTTTTATCCGCGGCCGGCGAATCAAGGCCGCCATCCGAATTCTGCAGGCCGGCAAGATATTCAAGCGGGGTTTTATTATTCTTTTTCCAGTCGTTTTCGTTTTCCCTCAAAGCGTAAATCGCCTGCAAAGCCCAGCTCGTAGAAAAGCTGTTGCCAAACCCGGCGTCCGACCCTTGCTTTTCTTTTAAATAAAGCCTGGCCTTAGCAATAGCTTCTTCCGCGCCGGCGGAATTTTTTACGGTCAAAAGCGCCTCTATGGCGGCCGAAGTTAAGTCAACGCCGCCCCAGCCGCCATCCGGCCTTTGGGCTGATAGAAGCTGGCTCAGGGCGCCTCTAAATATTTTATCTTCCGCGCTAAACCCGGCTTTTCTTAAAACCAGAATCGCGAAAATATCATCATTAAAGTTTTCCGGATCCCCGGACTGGCCGTTAGCGTATTTTTCGGTTATTTTATTGATGTAATTGGTTTTAGTTCCGCTGTAAGGGCTAATTCCGAGGCTCATCAAAGCCATGGCCCGGCGTTCGTAATCAGTTAACAGGTTTCCCGGGTGAGGATCGGTAAGCAGGTAGTTTTTTATTTTTTCCGTATTGTCGCCTAAAGCCGCCAGAGCGATAGCTGTCCAGTCAGTAATCATCATACTCGGCATGGAGCCGTCCGCGTTCTGGCCAGCCAGTAAAAAATTTACGAGTTTACTACTGTCAATATTGATGGCAACCGGGGGAATAACTGTTCCGCCGCCGCCTCCGGCCTGATTCTGGTTTTGATTTTCTCCTTGATTATCTTCGCTATTATCTTCTTCCTCCTCATCTTCAATAGGAGGCAGGGGAGTGATAGTGAGCGTCCGGCTTTTTACATAGCCGGTCTTTTCCCCATAAATAACATAAGGCGATGAAGTCCCGATAAAAAGCTCGTAATCGCCGGTTGGATTATCAATTTTTTCGTCGTTGATTATTAAAGCGCTTCCAACGGACGGATTCCAGACCGGCATCCAGTTTTCGTCCAGCCCGAATTCAAACAACCTGATCGTTGAAGTGGAATTAACTGGCGGAGCGCTGTCCGTTGCTTCCAGCTTTAAGGGATTAACCCCGTAAGACAGCAAGAGGTTTTCTCCTTCGGATAGCGCGTGCAGATTAAGGGCGGTTTGCCCGTATTCCAGATTGGAAAACCACTGCCAGTAAATTCCGTTGCCGCTTATATTATTCTCATAACCGGCAAGCGAGTTAAGAAAAGCTGAGTTATCCCAAAATCCCCAGTCGCTTTCCAGCCCTGACTGTTTAACCGCGCACATGGCACTCATCGTGCTTATCGCGCTATCGGTAGTCTCGGGGCAGGCGGCGACTTCCAATGGAGCGTCAAAAACCGTTCCAGCCTCGGTTTCTATCCGGAGATTGATGCTTGCTTTTTCCTCTTCGGCGTTTCCGGCGAAAGGGAAGAAGAATGACAGGACAGCGAATAGACCAAAAATTTTATAAATTAGAGGCTTCATATTTCCAGCTGATAATATCGCCGGCTTTAGGAAAATAGCCCGAGATTCCTATTTTCGCCGGAGAGTTATTAATATAATAGATCCAGAACAAGCCTTTAATCGGATTATTTTTTTGGCCGTTTATTTCTTCAATAAAATAACCCATGCCACCATATTCTTTGGCCTTAAAATTTAAGGAGTTTTGAGTCCTTAATTTGTCCATTAAATCATAAACATTATCTCCTTCCACTAACTCTGCTTCGTATTTTTTACTTTCAACGTAAATGTTAATAATTATTCGCTCTTTCTCCGAAATTTTTTCTTCATCAGCGTCCGGCGCTTCGTCTGTTTTATTAATTTTTTCTCCGATAACATCACCCGCCATTGGTTTTGCCCTTGCTCCGGTTTTTTCCGGAGTTTTAATCGGAACATCCTTGTCCGGCTGGGTGTTGGCGGCAAAATCAGGTTGTAAGGCGCTGGCCAGCGGATCGCTGTCTTTTACATCCAATGAATCAGTTTCTTTACTTTCTTCTTTTGACGGCGCATTTTCTGATATTACAGCTGTATTGTTATCTGGATCATTAAATTGATGATCATTCTGGAGCGGATTTTTTTCTATGGACTTAAAGAAAAAAAACAGGGATATAAAAATTCCCGCGATTAAAAATATTTTCAGGCCGATTTTGAAATTTGGTTTCATAAAAAAAACCGCTTACGAGCGGGGTAAAAAATCCTTAAAAAGGATTCCTGGCCTTTTAAAAAGGCCTGTCCCTGCTCGGGGAAAAATAAATAATAATTAAATTTAGCATTCTGGCTTTCCCGCCGTATTACGGCGGGATTACAGTTGCGGCACAGCGCCTGATTTTCACAGGACTTTCCTGAATTTAATCTATTGTTAATAGTAGCGGGTATAAATTTTACTGTCAACGGGTTGAAAATTGCGATTCTAAATGCTAGACTAAAGTCATATCTGAGGATATAATTTTCATTCGCTCGGAGATGACAAACTGATGTTTGCCATCTCCTCACTCATATCAATTATGAAAGACGAGCTGGAACAAAGCGGCTGGCCGCTCACTGGCAATGAACGAGCCGGAGAATATCTCTTAAAAAGCGCGAGAAGGGGAGACGTTTCCGGCGCTTATATTTTTTGCGGGCCGGCCGACCTCGGAAAAGGAACAGCCGCCAGGTTTTTCGCGAGAGCCCTGCTTTGCGACAACCTGGAAAAAAATTCAGTTAAACTGCCTTGCGGCAAATGCCCCTCGTGCGGAACCGGACTGGCGCATAGCGATTTGCTTGAAGTCCAGAAAGAAGAGGAAAAGAAAAATATTTCCATTGAACAGATCCGGGAGTTTATCAGAAGGATGAGCATGGGGTCGTTTTTAGGGGATTACAAAGTCGGGATAATTAAAGACGCGGACAGCCTTAGCGCTTCCGCCGCGAACGCCCTTTTAAAAACCCTGGAAGAGCCAAAAAAGAAGACCGTGATAATCATGACCGTAACCGATCTGGACAAGATCTTGCCGACCATAATATCAAGAAGCCAGACACTCCATTTTTTCCCGGTCAAGACCGGAGTGATCCAGGATTTTCTTATTAGCCGCCATAAAGCCGGACGGAGCGACGCGAAAAATTTTTCCCGCCTCGCGCTCGGCCGGCCGGCTCTGGCCGTTAAAATGCTCATGGAAAAAGATTATTACGAGGATTATTTTGCCGTGGCTGGCGCTTTTTTCAGGATGATACCGGCGGGCGTAAACGAGCGGCTAGATATTACGGAAAAACTGATCGGAAAAAAGGAAAGCGCTCAGGCGGCGGCGCGTTCGGCCGGCCGAATTCTTGATATCTGGGAAGGGGCGGCCAGGGATATGATACTTGAAGCCACCGGTCAGGCGGATTTAATCCGTCACGAAGTTGAAGAAAAAGCCATAAAATCAGCCGGAAGAGTTTACAGCCTGGAAAAGATTATGAATTTTTTTGAACGCTCCGGCAAGGCTCGCGATTATTTAAGAGCCAACGTCAATCCGAAGGTTGTATTGGAGGAAGTGGTAATTAATATTTAGAATTCACATAACGCATAACCCATAACGCGTAACGCTTGCTATTGATATTATAAAGTTCGTTACGCGTTACTGAAGAAAATCTTATGTTGAATGTTAAGACTATAAATAAAAATTTACTTTTGAGAAGCATGATTTTCGCGTCTTTTTTGTTCATTCTTACCGGCTGCAGCGTAAGCTTTAATACCGGCGCGGGCGGAGGGGCGATTGACGGCGGGATTTTCCGCTCGGAGAATAAAGGAGCGATCTGGGCGCAGAAGACTCTGGCCTTAAGCGCCGGAGGCAGATCGCTTGATATCCGGGCGCTAGATATTGGAGTCTTGGAAATGGATCCTTCTGACCCGGCGGCGCTTTATCTCGGAAGCCTGGAAAACGGCGTTTATTACAGTTATGACCGGGGTGAAAGCTGGCAGGTTATAAGCCGTCTTGGAAAAACGGCTATTAATTCGCTTGCCGTTGACCCGGGCGACAAATGCATCATCTATGTTTCCGTTGCCAACCGGGTGATGAAATCGGTTGACTGCGGGCGTTTTTGGGATCAGGCGTATTTTGACAATGATCCAGCGGTAATAATAAGATCTGTTGCCGTTGATCCGGTTGAAAGCGCCTGGATTTTTATTACTACCAGTCGGGGAGAGGTAATTAAAAGCGTTGACGCGGGAAAAACCTGGCGAACCGTAGGACGGCTGGAAAGCGACGTGGTAAAGCTGAAAATCAGCCCCAGTAGCCCTGATATTATTTTTGCCGGAACAAGGGACGCGGGGGTTTTTCGCTCGTTTGATTCCGGTGAATCATGGCAGAGCCTTGAAGAGGAACTTAAAGATTTTAAGGATAATAAGCGCTTCCGGGACTTAATCTGGAGCCAATCGGACGCGGGAACGGTTTTTCTCGCTAATGGTTACGGATTCCTAAAATCAACCGATAATGGCGATTCCTGGGTCAATATTGAACTGATTCCGCCGCAGGAAGAGACTGTGATTAATTCCATTGCCGTAAACCCAAAAAGCGTGGACGAACTTTATTACGTTACCAATACGACGTTCTACCATTCAATTGACAGCGGTAAAAGTTGGTCTTCAAAAAAACTTCCGACTACCCGCCTGGGCTGGCGGCTGATTGTTGATCCGGAAAGACCGGATATCGTGTATCTTGGGGTGAGGAAGAGGTAGTACGGATAAATTTTAGGAAAACATTAATCCGGTATTAATTATTAAGTTTAATAATATGAACAAGTATATCCAGGCTAAAAATAATGACTTAAAAGACGCGATTGAATTTTTTAAAAAAGACATATCAAGCCTCCGGACTGGCCGGGCTAACCCGTCGCTTTTGGACGGCGTGATGATTGATTCTTACGGAGTGAAAACTCCGATCCAGAACGTCGCGAGCATAACCGTCGCCGATGGCCGGAGCATGACTGTTACTCCCTGGGACAAAAGCGTCCTAAAGGAAGCGGAAAAGGGAATCGTTGACGCGAATTTAGGCGTCGGCGTGGTTAACGAAGGCGATAAGCTTAGGATATCCATTCCAATGATGACCGAAGAGAACCGCCGGGAACTCGTAAAAAAATTGAATGAAAAAATGGAAAAGGGCCGGGTTTCGCTCCGCCAGGCAAGGGATGATATAAAGAATTCCATTGAAGAGGCTTTTAAAAAAAAGGAAGTTTCCGAAGACGATAAATTTAAATTCATTACCGAGCTGGACGAGGCGATCAGGGAATATAATGAACAGCTGAAGGCTTTGAGAGATGGTAAGGAAAAAGATATAATGACAATATAAATATAATCTATGCTATTCACTATAATAATTTTCATCGCGGTTTTAAGCGTCTTGGTTTTTGTCCATGAATTCGGGCATTTTTTCGTAGCGAGAAAGTTCGGCGTAAAGGCTGAGGAGTTTGGCTTTGGTTTTCCGCCGCGGGCGTTCGGTTTTTATAAATCAATTTCCGGGCGCTGGAAGCGGGTGATCGGCAATAAGGAGGTGACGGACGCGGCTGATACGATTTATTCGGTAAACTATATTCCCATGGGCGGCTTTGTCCGGATTAAGGGCGAGCTTGGGCCTTCAGACGGCTCAATCCTCGGGGAATCTAAGGCGTTGGCTGATGGCGGCAATGACAGCGACAGCTTTTTTTCAAAAAAAATCTGGGAGCGGGTGCTTATCATTTCCGCCGGAGTGGTTATGAACGTGGTTTTGGCGGCGGCTCTGCTTTCTATCGGTTTTATGGTCGGACTGCCCGGAGTGATTGACGAGAGCCTCGGGAAATCCGCCCGGGTGAGCGGTCAAAAGATCCAGGTGGTGGAAATTATTCCTGATTCGCCGGCGGCTAAAGCCGGTCTGCAAACCGGGGATACGATTGAAAGCGTTGACGGTAATGGGTTTTTAAAAATTGAGGATTTGCAAAATTACGTCGGCGATAGGGCGGGAAAAGAGCTTAGCTATAAAATCCAGCGCTCCGGCGAAATTCTTGAAAAAACTTTGGTGCCCGAAATAATTAAGGAAACCGGTAAAGCCGGCATCGGCATCGGCATCGCTGAAACCGGGCTGGTAAAATATCCCTGGTATCTCGCGATCTGGAAGGGGATAGTGAGCGCGGTTACGCTTATCTGGGTAATCATTACGGCTTTTTATGGCCTGATAAAATCTCTGATCATGGGCCAGGGAGTATCCGGCGACTTAGCCGGTCCGGTCGGTATAGCGGTCTTAACCGGCCAGGTGGCGCGGATGGGATTTATTTATCTTTTGCAGTTTACAGCCCTCCTTTCGGTCAATCTGGCGGTTGTTAACTTTCTACCAATTCCGGCTTTAGACGGCGGCCGGGTGCTTTTCCTTATTATTGAGCGGATTAAAGGCAGTCCGGTAAGGCGCGAGGTGGAAGCCGTAATCCATAATATCGGTTTTATTCTTCTCATGATTTTAGTGGTTTTGGTAACTTTCAGGGATGTCCTTAATTTTAGGGAAGCTTTCATTAATCTCTGGCAGAGGATTGTCGGGTAATTGATGATATTTAGTGAAAGCTGTATAAAAAAATTGAGGAATTTAATCTAACATTATGTCATCATCCAAAAATATCATAGAAACATCCGGCGATAAACCTCAAATTCCGAATGATGTTAAAGTCGGCGACTTTGTTACAGCGAAATTTAAAAGCTCGGAATGGGCAGAACATCTTCCCTGGGAAGATTGGCATCATGTCGGCATGATTTCTCAGCTTCAACCGCTGAAAGTAATTGAAGTCAGCGGCATTCTTATGCAAAAGAAGGATAAAAAAACCGGTAAAAAAGAGATTCGCGAGGGAGTCGTTGAGTATGAAATGGAAAAAAGACGAACATTCGCGCTACCAGATGGAACAAAAAATACTAATGGGAATTTGTGGCTTCTCGACGACTTACTGGAGACAGCATGGCTGAAGCCTGCTTTTCCGAATCCAATCCGAGAAATTGATAAATGGTATGTGCCGCGGCATAAAAGAAAAATAATTACAGAAGAAGAAGCCCGTAAACGCGCAGTTTCATACGCGCGCGAACAGCTTGGCGAATCCTACAGTATCACGGCAACCAAATGGAGCGAATCAAAATGGTATTGTTCCTTATTGATATATAAAAGCTACTCGCGATCGGTAACTGGCGTGTATTTAGAGACATACGGTCGTTCATACGATATAAAAGCCGGTCCGATAGTAACGCCGGAAGATTTAGTTGACAGTCCCCGTAGCCAACTATATTTCTCATGGAAAAAGAAACAATGATTATAATGAGAAAAAAAATATGGATCGGAGGATTGGCAGGCACGCTCGTGCTTTTGTTTGCGTATTCATTTTTAGGTTCAAGCGCCAAGCCAAAAATTGATACGACAGTTATAAAGGAGAGCGCCCTCATTGAGTATCCGTCAGAGTTTAATTACAGGCAATCAAGAAATGATTGCGGTCCGTTTAATACAGCCGCCGCGGTAAGAGCTCTCACCGGGAAAAATATTGACTCCGCGTCATTCGCGCAAGAGATAGGCTGGCGCCTTTCCAACGGCTATACCCTGCCTTGGGGTATTGAAAGTCAGCTAAGAGTACATGATCTTAATATTAAGAAGCCTAATTTCAAGCTCTTAGCAGACGATGAAAAAATTACGCTTATTCAGGAATACCTTTCCGTTGGCATGCCTGTTATTATCCTTGGTGAGCGAAACAACTACGAACACTACATCACAATATTGGGATTTGAATTTAGCACAGATCAATATTATATATATGACAGCCTTCAAACGTCTTCGCCTGGACAAAAAGACGTGACAGCGGACGAAAACGCAACTCTGCCCGGAAATAAAATTATGAATTCTCGGGAATTAATAGATTTCTGGCGCGGCGGCGGCATGTATGGATTCTGGGAATGGTACGGGCTTGCCGCGAGTTTGTAAAAGACTAACCGTTGATTTATCGCCGGGTTTATTGTAAGATTACGGATATGTGGACTATTTACCTGCAATTCAGGGAAGCGGCCGAAAAATATAAAAGGCGACCAATTGTGTATTGGAAGCGGAAAAATCGCTGGCACTCTTTAAGCTACGGAAAATTCCTTTACATGGTGGATTTGCTCTCTGGAGGTTTTAAGAAAGAAGGAATTAAAAAAGGGGATCGGGCGGCGATTATGAGCGAAAATTGCCCGGAGTGGCTCATGATTGACCTCGCGTTAAATAAAATCGGCGCCGTAAGCGTCCCAATTCATATAACCGCCAACAAGCCGTTCATAGAATATATCGTAAAAGATTCCATGAGCGGTTTTTTTATTGTTTCGGAAAAAGTTTTAAAAGCTAACAGGGAAACTATAAGCGAAATCGCCCGAAATTCTAAAGTGGCGGTGATAAGGCGGAACGCGGACGCGGACGGCGCGGAAGCCGTTGGGTTGATGGAAGAGCTCGGGAAAGAGTATCTGGATTTTGATAGTTTGTTTTTAGAAGAATGCCCGGACGAGCCGGTTGTCGCCGGAGAGATCTCCAGCCTCATCTATACCTCGGGAACGACCGGCGACCCCAAAGGTGTCATGCTTACCAACGAAAATTTTTTATCCAACGCTCTCGGAGCCATGGAAAAAATAAAAGTTTTTCCGCGGGACGTATTTTTGTCTTTTCTTCCTCTGTCGCACGTTCTTGAACGGCTGGCCGGGAGCTATGTGCCGATTTTTTCCGGCGCGGGAATCGCTTACGCGCCGAGCATTAAGGAACTGGCTCGCAGTTTTATTGAAGTTAGGCCGACTATTTTTACCGGCGTGCCGAAAATATTTGAGAATAGCTACGAAAAGATACGCGCCAAGCTGGAAAAAAGCAATCCTTTAGTCAGAAGGTTTTTTTATTATTCGCTTAATAAAAAAAGTCCGGCTTTTTTAAAGGCGCTAGCCGATAAATTCCTTTACGCGAGGATTAGAAAAAGTTTTGGCGGACGCTTGAGGTTTGCTATTTCTGGAGGGGCGGCCATCAATGAACGGATAATTAAATTCTTCCGGAAAATCGGTGTTAGAATCGTGGAAGGCTACGGCTTAACCGAGACTTCGCCGATCGTGGCCATGAATACTCTTGAAGAATCACAAACCGGTTCGGTTGGCCGGCCGCTTTCGGGCGTAGAAGTAAAAATCGCTCCGGACAAAGAGATACTCGTCCGGGGAAAGAATGTTATGGCTGGTTACTGGAATAAGGAGGAGATGACCCTCGTCCATATTACCGAAGACGGCTGGTTTAAGACCGGCGACTTAGGCTTTCTGGATCGGGAAAATTTTTTAACCGTAATCGGCCGGAAAAAGGAAATGATCGTTACGACCAACGGCAAAAATATCAGCCC
>Ga0209016_1001092_pt1 | contig 23962 bp, 23 predicted proteins | sample EPASupsiteSAE305_FD_187265 | JGI IMG/M metagenome (GOLD analysis project Ga0209016, IMG submission 187265) | Bioremediated contaminated groundwater microbial communities from EPA Superfund site, New Mexico - SAE3-05 (SPAdes) (version 2) | ecosystem: Environmental > Aquatic > Deep subsurface >...
GGGTGCTGCCAGCGAATAAGTGCTTCCACGCCGATCATGACACCGGTTCGCGCATCAAACTTGGGTTGGTACATCAGCTGTAACTGGTTCAGGTCAAGGGCCTTGCGTAAATCAGTCTGCAGTGCAACCCGTTCGCTGGCCTGCTGGTTCATCTCTGGATTAAACAGCCGGTAGGCGTTTTTCCCATCCGCCTTGGCATGGTACATGGCTATGTCTGCATTCATTAACAGGGTATCAATGGTTTCACCGTCATCCGGGAAGATGGTGATACCGATACTACTGGTGACAAATATCTGCTGACCGTCCAGGCAGTAAGGGATTTCAAACAGATCAAGCAGTTTCTGGGCAACTTTGCAGGCGTTCTTCTGTGACCGGATATCTTGGACAAAGATGGTGAACTCATCCCCGCCCAGACGGGCAACGGTATCGCAGTCTCGCAATACCAGTTCCATCCGGTCTGCGACCTGCTGCAGAAGCAGGTCGCCGGTGCGGTGTCCCAGGGTGTCGTTAATGTCTTTAAAACGGTCAAGATCAATGAAGATGACCGCTATCAGCTGATTAGAGCGTAACGCAAGGTTCATGGCCTGTTGCAGACGGTCATGGAATAGCACCCGGTTCGGCAGACGGGTCAAGGTGTCAAAGTGTGCCAGTTCCTGCAGGTGTTCCTGGCGCTGGCGTAATACCAGGTTACGTTCTTCTATCTCCTGTAGCATTTCATTGAAACTGTCATACAGCTGACCTATCTCATCGCTGCCCGGTGTATCGGCACGCAGAGAAAAGTCCTTGGTTTCAGAAACCGATCGCATGGTGTCTACCAGATGCAGAATCGGTAGTGAGATAATGGTTTGCAGGCGGACCGAGAGCAGGTAGGCAGCAGCTGCCGCAAGGCTGAGCACCAGTATGGCAGAGACCAACGTGCTGAGCAGGCGGCTCTTTAATTCATGTATATCTGCAAACAGCACAATGGTTCCGATTGTCTGACCATCAAGCTGGATTGGCGCAACCATGCTGAACCGTTCCGATAGCTGCAGGAATCGGTGGCTGCTAAGCTGAATCTGTTTTAAGACCTTTTGATAGTCAGCAGGCGGGCTGTTCCGGTCAAGTTGCTCAAAAGGCACGTCCTTTGTCTTCGCGTTTGCTGCAATGTAACGGCTGAAGATGGTGGCATCAGATCTGAGAATGTAGGCTGCAATAATATCGGTTTTAACCGTTAGTGACGACATGGTGTCCAGGGCTGACTGAGGGTCGTCAAAGGTTACTGAAGATGCAACGTTTTTGCTGAGAATATCTGCCAGAGAGGCAAGGTCTTTACGCTGTGTGCTGATAATATCGTTTGCTTCTTTGATTACAAAAATCAGGGTTGTTGCCAAGAGGACAAGCCCGCAGGTAAGCATGATCAGCAGCATCAGTTTACGGCGGATGGAGATACTGGCCAGGTATGTCAGCATAGTGCGATTCATGGCGTTTCTGTCACTATCTGTGCCAGCTTCAGCAGTTGTGCGCTGATCCTTAAACGGTGCCGCTGGGCTGCAGCCTGATTGATCTCGAATCTGACCTTGCCCTGTTGCAGGACAAACCCAACCACACCGCCACTGCGGGCAAAACCTCTGGAATCGGAAACGGTCAGGACTGGAGCAGTACGCGTTTTTTCCAGTAAGCTGTTCACCGATGCCCGCTCCAGATCGCTCAGTATCAGGACCTCGCAGCCTGAAACGGTAACAGGTGCTGCTGGGAGCTGCTGAATCGTGATCGGTCTGTTTTTAACGGTTTTCCCCTGTAGGCTGGCCATCGCGCTGCCAAGCGGCCCTTTTCCGGCAACACAGATGGTCATCTGAGGTGTCTGCCCGGGGAGGTTGTCTTCAGGCCAATCCATGAACCGGAGCATGTTGTAGATCATGGCCGCTTTAATCTGGTGTTCACCCGGCTCCTGGGCTGCTACAGATGGCGTCTGTACCAGCAGACAGGTGAGCAGCAGCAGGCTGATCAGGGGATATGTCAAGCGGGTGCTGGACATGGCGGGTTCAAAACCTCCAGGTTACTTTACCGTAGACTGAACGGGGTACCTCAGAGGCGGTGGTATTGATAAATTCAGGGATATATTCAGGATGTCGTTTCTGGAAAAGATTCTGGCCAACCAGTGCAAGCTCTACCTGTTTTACCGGTTTCCAGGCCAGACGAACATCCATGGTAATGTAGCCGGGGATTGAGGTCTGATCGATGTAGGCTACCCGGTCAACTGCCCGTAGCCAGAAATCCATCTCAACCTGTTTCCCCAGATCAAAGCCTGAACGGATTGATCCCTGATGTCGTGGGGCTCCCCCTGCAAGATCATTGCGGTTGATCTCTGCAAGCGGGTCGCCACTGCCTTGATCAAGGTGGATGATTGCACAGAGATAACTGTAGGTTGCCTGCAGGCGCCACCAGTCCAGTGGTTTCCAGTTGGCAGACAGCTCGGCGCCATAGGTATGGCCATGCATGGTGTTGGACAGGTTAAAAGGTTGCACCATGGCGGTGGAGGTAAGATACGGTGATCCGTTTAGCGGAACCCGGAGCTTATCGTACTGGTTTATAAATAACGCAACATCCAGTGATATGCGTGAACTTGGCGTTGTACGGTAGCCAAGTTCATAGGCTATAACGGTTTCCGATTTGAACCCGTTGTTACCGTTAATCTCAAGCTGTACTGGACCAGGCAACGTCTGAAAACGGTATTGGATTTCACGGTCGCCCCGAGTCGGGGTGCGCACGGCCCTGGAAATTGAAGCCCAGAGGCTGTGATTCTGGCTTGGGCTCCACAACAGCCGGGCATTGGGCTGTATCTCGAAGCCGGTATAATCGTTATGCTCCAGACGCGTCCCCAGAATCAGGCTCAGACGGTCAGGAACAAGGGCAATCTCGTCATGGATAAAGGCGCTGAACAGGCTTGCGCCTTTGCTGGGCTGGTTAAAGGCGATATAGGGTGAGTTTGACAGATTGTCATGGCTGTAACGATAGCCCAGACCCCAGATAATATCCTGCCGCTTGCCAAGTTGAAAGCGGTGCTGCAGATCAAGATCAACCGTGTCACGGGTTTCACCAAGTTCAAGAATGCTGCGCCGGTAATGGTCGTAGTACCATTGCAGCGTGACACTATCCGTATCGGACAGTGTGCGCTGCCAGCGGGAGAGTAGATTAAAACCGCTTGTGGTTGCAAAACTCTGGTGAGTCTGGGAGATTCCCGGATTGGAGAGGTTGTAGAGGGTATAGGTTTCATCGTAGGAACCAGAGAAAACATCGCCCTGAACAGTCAGACTGTTATTGTCATCAAGCTGGCTGTCAAGCCGGAATCCACCTGAACCGTTCTGCCATGCATCGTGGGCATCATTTCCAGAGGCATACTGGCCAGCCGCATGGTTTGCATAGCTTCCAAAAACCTTCATATCAGTGCTGTCACTGAGGTTTTTCCCATAGCCCAAGGTAACAAAACCTTTTTCAGAACTGCCTATGCCGGCAGAGACCATGCCACCGTTACTGTCAGAGGCATGTTTGGTAATAATATTAATCACACCATTGACGGCATTGGCACCCCATAGCGCGGCTCCAGGTCCGCGAATAACCTCAATCCGTTCTATATCTTCAAGCGGTGTGGCCTGATGCTCCCAGTACACACCGGAAAAAAGCGGCGTATAGATGCTGCGCCCATCCTTCAACACCAGCAGTTTGTTGGCAAAACGGCCATTAAAGCCACGGATGGAAACAGCCCACTTGTTTGCATCTATCCGTGCGACTTGAACACCCGGTACCATCCGTAACAGTTCGGGGATGCTGGTGGCGCCAGAGCGGCGTATATCATCCTGGGAGATAACAAAGGCAGCAGCTGCTGCATTGGATAATTTTTGAGGTTTTTTCGATACGGAAGTAACGTTGATGTCCATTAGTGCCTCAAGGGACAGTTCCGTTAAATCGTTGGCAGTATGCCCAGTCGCGGGCGTACAGAGAAAAGAACCGAGGACGGCGCACAGGAGGATTGGTCTGAACGTGGTTGTTAAGGGAGTCTCATGCATCTGTTTTTCCTCTGCTGTACAGATGTTGAATAGAGCCCCTATACCAGAAACTTATGCTTTAGCAAGGTGAACCGGATTTTTTTTCTTTATTGCCTGCAAAACAGTTTTTGACGTACTTTAAGGAAGGAGGCTAACCATGGGTTTTTCAGAATATCTGTTTGTGATTGCTTTTTTTGGGGTGCCTGGGGTTTTGGGGGGCTGGCTGGCTCATACCAGAGGCAAGAACCCCCTGCTATGGGGGCTCTTATCAGCGCCGTTTCCATTCTTTGTTTTAATTATCTGGTTTCAGAAACCAGCCACCGAGATCCCCGGCCATTTCCGTAAATGTCCTGCATGTGGTTGTGTGTATCCCTGGAAGCTGCAGGTGTGCAAGTACTGTGGTACATCAGCTGAACAAAAATGAGACTATGCTATATTCAGGTCCATTGGCTGATCATCCCTGGTAAGCAGGAAGTCAAAGGGTGGCAGCCCCCGTTGTAACAGGATCTGCAGGATTTTTGGACAAAGCAGTTCCTTCTGTTTTTCAGTGGAAAATTTGAGGAAAATGCGGAGCAGTGCCTCAACCGCTTCAACCGGCTCACCCTTGATATCTTTAACCTGCTCATCATCACCCAGGGTAAACATTGCCGGATAGGTGCCGTCAGGCTTGAAAAATCCCATAATTCTGTGGACTTCATCGGCTCCAAGGACCTCCTTCACCACCCCCATAATCTCATTTAACCCGGCAATCAGAGCTGGCATTTTTTCACTGAGCGATGCAATAATATCAAGCCCTACCTGCAACTCCTCCATACGATTCATAAAGAGTTCAATTAACTCTCCCTTGATCAACCCGCCATGTTGCGGCATCAATGCCACTGGTGCCGGGTCTAGGGCACGGATTTTTTTGATTGCAATTTTTATGGCCTCATTACTGGGCATATACAGCTGATGAAATGCCTTGATACCTGCCCAGTTCGCCTCTACAGCATGCAGGCCAGTGGCGGCAATGCCGCCAAAAAGATCGCCGGTAAACAGGATGCGGGATTCAAGGTCATAGATCATACAGGCCCCACGGAAGTGACAGAAGGGTGTGGGAATGAATTGCAGCTTGTGGCCTGTGGGCAGTACCACCCGCTGGCCCTGAAACTTGTCAACTGCGCGGAAAGGGGTCTGGGACATGCCGTTCAGGTTTGCCAGTCGCCAGGTGTCTTCGGTGGCAATAACGGTAAGGTTCTGATTCAGCTTGGTCAGTGTGGGCAGTACCCCCAGCACGTCAGGGTCTTGATGGTTGATAAAGGCAAGGTTGATCTTTGCCAGACCGCCGGGCAATACCGCAGAAACTTTTTGAGACAGACTGTCAAGGTCATTGGTTGGACCGGGATCGATCAACAGGGTTCCGGTAATGCCGTTGCCTTTAAAAACACGCAGAAAGCTGTTACGGCTGAGAAAGGTTTTCGTTCCTGCACCGACCCAGTAAACCCCTGGTGCAAGTTCACTGGCCTGATCAAGGTTGATAAGATTGTCCATGTAATATGACTCCCTGTGCATTTGTGAGTGATACTGCTGTGTTCAGTTGCCTGTGTCGTACCCTGATTCTGTCAGGTATCTGCCAAACTGCTTGTCTGAACCGGAAATATGTTTTACCAGCCAGTCAAGCATCATACTGTTGGTTGAAATCACCTGATTGATCTCAGGTGGCGCTTCAGGTGTAAGCTGTTTTTTAAGCTCCTGTATCCTTTTTATAAAGCCGAGATGTTGCAAACGATGGGATTCGTGGTCTGGATAGGATAGCTTTTTTTGCAGGTTTTCCTCTGTCAGGAAATGGTTGATGACATATTCATCAAGGAATTCCATTAGTTTGAGCAGCTCTGAGCTGCCTTTGCCGTCACGGCAGGCACGCAGAAAGACGTTGAATGAATCCACCAGATGTTTGTGCTGCTGATCAATTTCGGGGACACCAATCTCGAGCTCAGTTCGCCAGCTGATTGCCATTTGTAGCACCTCTTTATCAGTTTGTATTGATGTTGAGTCTCTTACAAAACTACTGTGGAGGGCGCCTGCGACGTTGCATGGTGCTCGATTCTTCGCCTACTACCTTTTGTTATGTCTCAGTTGCTGTGCGCCGTGTTGCAGCCTTCTTCATAACATGCTGCAAGAGGGTTCATTTGTTGAATAGTATAGCTAGTGTAACCAATAGTTAGTGTTACAAAAATCAAAAGAATGTGTTGATGTTCTGTTAATCACGGTATGTTGTCGCTGCTTGCCATACCAGGGCAGACAGTTGCGTGTCTTCATCCCTGATATGGGCAACCAGCCAGTCACGCAGGTAGACCAGAATTTCAAATTGGGCAATCAGCGGGTTCTGGTGCAATTCTTCGTTAAATTCTTTCATCCGTGTTAAAAAATGCTGGTGTTGTGTGATCTGGATATCCAGCCGAGGGTAATTGTACTGCCGCATCATACGTTCTTCGGCCTGAAAATGTATTTGAGCGTACTGCCCCAACGCTTTTAGAACCCGCCCCAATTCTCGGGCCCCCATCTTGTTGGCCACCACATCAATCAGATCATTAACCAGATCAAAAAGATAACGATGATGTTCATCAATTACCGCTATTCCCACACTTAAAGACTCGTCCCAGCAGATCCAGCGGGTCTCGCGCAAAGGGAGCTCCGGCAGATGTACAACTTCTGTGGGATCAATAACATCTTCTCGATATAATTCACGAATTCTGAGGATTTCAGGTAAGGCTCTTTCAAAGGCATCAACTGTTGCAGGGTCAAATTTTTTCCCTGATTCAGTTCTGATGTACTCGACGGTTTGCTCCAGTGCCCAGGCGTCTTTGTAGGGACGGTTGGACATCAGCGCATCAAAGACATCGGCAATTGAGCAGATACGTGCCAAAACAGGGATATCTTCACCGCTGATTCCCTTTGGGTAGCCACTGCCATCCCAGTTTTCGTGGTGGCACAGCGCAATATCCCGTGCCGTGGCGATTAAGGCATCTGAACCTTTGAGCAGTCGACCGCCAATCTCTGTGTGGGTCTTCATAATGTCAAATTCATCAGTCGTCAGACGCTCCGGTTTGAGGAGGATTGCGTCTGCTATGCCAATTTTACCCACATCATGCATCGGAGCGGTAATCAGCAAGATTTCACGCTGGTCTTCAGAAAGCCCCATGGCTTTGGCAATGGCACCCGCAATGTTTGTCATGCGCATGACATGCATACCGGTCTCGTTATCGCGGTATTCTGATGCAGTGCCTAATCGTCGGATCGCTTCGGTTCGTGCATCTTCAAGCTCAATTTCACGTAAACGCAGGGTGGCGTTAAGCAAAAATCTGCTGACGATGCTTGATAATGCGTGGGAAAGATCAGTCAGAAATGCACGTTCATTGTCTGAAGGTACCCAATCCTGGGCTGCAAAAAGCAGTACTTGTCCAAGGGGCTGTTGGTTGGCATACAGTGGCAATACACAGACCTGCTGCACGCACGCCTGTTGTAAGCCATAAACGGGCGCATTTATGGATATAGTTGTTGATGTGGCCTGTTCATTAAAAGGAGGGGCAAAGCCATGCAGTTCATCATGTTCTTCATCAGTTGCCCAAAAAGGTTTAAGGCCATACTGGGCCACACGCACCGGTTTGCTGCGTGGGCTAAACATCAGAATAGCACCTTTGGATTGGATCTGCAGGGTGGGGAGTTTTTGGAGCACACTGAAGAGCTGTTCCAATAGTATATCCAGATCATTGTCTGTGCTGCCAACCATGGTCAACTCAAAGACAAGCTTACTAATTTCAAGCAGTTTGTCATTGTTGTACATAACTTGACCCTGTTCCTTGTTATAGCGTACGGTAATAACCTGCTAAAGCCTTTACCGGCGTGAGTTTACACATTACTGACTAAGAGTCAAACAGGAAAAAGCATCTGATTAATAATACAACTAATTGTATTAATTGAAATTAATGTATTGACGGGGTGATTAAAATCGGAGCAGGTATGCGTAGATTTAAACAGTAACTTGGCACGATATTAAAGGAGATGCTATCTGATGATATTTCAGGTGGTTACAACTGCAACCACCTGAAATATTGATTGGGGGATCTATTCAACTTTTGTAAACTTCCCTTTTTCTCCACATTTCTCACATTTTTGCGGTTTGCAGCGGCCTTCTTTGCTGAAGCCGCAGGCGCATTTCCAGGTTGCCATGGGTGTATCACCTCCTTGTTATTATTTAATGCAGACCTTGCGAACCTCTTTGAGGTCTGTAAGTCCCTGAAAGCATTTTAAAATGCCATCCTGTTTCAGGGTGGTCATGCCGTCATTGATAGCCTGCTTACGTATCGCTTCGATTTCTGATTTACGTTTGATCAAGGTTTTCATTTCATCGGTGCCTTTTAGCAGTTCATGGATACCCAGGCGTCCTTTGTAGCCAGAATCACCGCACTTGGCACAGCCTACCGCCTTATGAAGCTTAATGGTAGCGGGATTAATACCGGTCTTTTTAAACTCTTCCACGCCATACTCCAAAATTATATCTTCCAATTCTTTTCGGTCTGGCTGGTACTCCTGTTTGCAGTCACACAGACGGCGGCAGAGACGCTGGGCCAGGATGCAGAGAATGGCATCAGAGAAGGAGAAGGGGTCAAGTTCCATATCCAGCAGACGGGTAACCGTTTCCGGAGCTGAGTTGGTGTGCAGGGTTGAGAAGACCAGGTGGCCGGTTAGCGATGATTCAATGCCAATTTCTGCAGTTTCCTGATCCCTCATTTCGCCCACCATGATCACATCCGGGTCAGCCCGCAGGAAGGAGCGCAGGGCAGCTGCAAAGGTAAAGCCTATTTTGGGGTGAACCTGTACCTGACGCAGACCCCGTTGGGTGATCTCAACCGGGTCCTCTGCGGTCCAGATCTTTGTCTCTGGCGTGTTGATGACGGAAATGGCTGAATGCAGGGTGGTTGTTTTGCCTGAACCGGTGGGACCAACAACCAGTACCAGACCATAGGGCTGGTTGATACACTCAAGCAGGACTTTGCTGTTACGCTCAGTCAACCCCAGCTTGTCGTAGGGCAGGGCAGCCTCTCCTGAAGCCAGCACCCGCATGACCACATCTTCCAGTTGGCCAGCAGTGGGGACAGTGGCTACCCGTAATTCAACATTTAATGGGCCGAATTTTTTGAAATCAATCTTGCCGTCCTGGGGCTTGCGACGCTCGGAGATGTCCAGTCCGCACATGATCTTGATCCGTGAGGGAATGGCATATTTGTACTTGTAGGGAATCCGTTGGTAGACCTTGCAGCGGCCATCAATCCGGGTGCGGACAATTACATCCTCTTTACCTGGATAAGGTTCAATATGGATATCTGAGACCTTGCCCTGAACCGCATCAATAATGATCTTGTTAACCAGCTGGACTATAACGCTGTCCTGTTCGGACACTTTGGATGATTCCTGCTCAATCTCTGGTTCGTCAGTCGCGTCCAGCTTATTGATCAGTTCGTCAATACTGCCTCCTGAACCCATTGAAGAGCCACGGTTATAGAACAGGCCGATATAACTTTGAATATCATCCCGGAAAGCCCCGACATAACTGATCCGTTTGTATTCCGGGTAGATGAACTTGATCATGTCCTGACGCCCCAAGTCAGTGGGGTCATCCATGATGATATACAGCACACCGTTTTCAACTTTATACGGTACCCACCATTCCTTCATCAAACGGTCTGGTTTGATCCGCTTTAACAGTTCTTCCTCCATGGGGGAGGCTGCTGGTTCATAGTTGATAAATTCTGTGCCAAAAAAGAGTGACAGGGCCTTGGCCATCTCTTCTTTGGGAACCTTGTATTCCCGCATCAGAACGGCATCAAGACCAAATTTAACAACATCAGGATGGACAGATGCCTTTTCAATTGATTTTTCATCCAGAAGATTGCGATCCAGCAGGTAGTTATAACGGCTGCGTTGGCGAATAATCTTGGTGGTTACCTGTAACCGGTAGATGTTGTGGATGGCGATTGAAAGTGATGTGCCCAGTTCCAGCGCGTAGGTGATATCTGTATCATCAAAGGGGGTACCGTTCTGTTTGTTGATGATCTGGATTACTCCAATCAGGGTGCGTTGAAATTTCATCGGTACGCAGAGAACCTGCCTGGTGACGAAGCCGGTCTTCTGATCCCAGGTGTTGTCAAATTTCAGGTTTGAGCTGATCATCTTCAGCTCATGTTCATCATAGGCGTTCTTAATATTCAGCACTGTTCCTGAAAGAGCGCAGTAGCCAGCCAGACTGGTGTCAGAGATCGGGACCACGATCTGTTTAACTTCCGAACCGGACAGAACCTTTGAAATAAGCAGATTACGTTTGGCATCGGCAAGATAGATGGTGATCCGCTGGGCAGTAAACAGGGCTGCAATACTGTCTTTTATATGAAGCAGAATGGTGTTGAGGTTATCCGCAGAGTGGATCTCGTTGATCTTATCCATCAGCCGTTTGCGGTACTCAAGCTGCTGTTTAAGCTGGCTCATATCAGGTGTTGGAGATTGGTCCATGGTTAGTGCTCCAGACTTGGTTAGATTGTCCATACTGCACCTTAATGAAGCAAGAATAGCAGATACCAGCTGATACTCAAGGGGATTGATACGGGATATTTTGATTGCCAATGTTTGACTCATGCGGAAATGCTGCTACAATCGGCAGAAAATAACAGGTAGTATATCTCTCTCTACTTACATAGAACGGATACTTTTTAGGAGGTTTCCCATGAAAAAACTGTTGTTGATTCTGCTTGTTGCCGTTGTGTTCATGCCGGTTCTGGCTCTGGCGGCGCCGGTTGGAAAGATTACCGGCCTTACTGGGCAGGCCTATATGCGGGTAAAGGCGGGCGTACCCTATGCCCCCCTGTCAAAAGGCACTGCCATTGCCACAGGCACCTGGATCAAAACCGGACCAAAAGGTTGGGTAGAGCTGACTCTGAATGACAAAAGTAAATTCACTCTGGCCAATAATACCGAGTTTGAGGTGACCAGCTTTCTGCTGACCAAAAACAAGCGAGAAGGGACCTTTAACCTCGCTGAGGGCAAGCTGCGTGCCTCTGTGGTTAAATTTGGTGGCAAACAAAGTGGTATGACGGTGAAAAGCGGTACTGCCGTAGCCGGAATTAAAGGTACTGAATTCCTGATGTTGTCGCAAGGTCAGGCCAACGTATTTTTTGGTAATGAAGGAACCGTTGCCGTTTCCGGGGATGGTAAAACAGCCCAACAGCCACTGACTTCAGCAACCTATGTCCAGAACACCCGTGGCCTGCCACCGGCAGAGCCGGTTAAAGTTGATCAAGGGACACCTCTGGCTGAAGCAAAAGGGATCTTTGATGGTGTAACCGCTGCAGAGCCGCCCAAAGAGTGGACTGACTCCGGTAAGATTGTTGATATCTGCGCCCGCTGGAATATCAACCATGGTCACTATCTGGCTGACAGCGGCAAGTATCAGGATGCCCTGAATGTGTTTCAGATAGCTTTAGACCTGACCAAGGTAGAGACTGTGCGGGCCGACGCCCACATGGAGCGAGGTGCAGTTTACGCACGGTTCCTGTCTAACCCGGAACTTGCCCTGGCTGAGTATCTGCTGGTGTTGGAAGAATACCCCAAGTTACCCCAGGCAGAATTTGCGCTCTTTAATGCCGCTCAGACACTTGCTGAGATGGGTTTCAATGAGCAGGCCAGGCTTCGCTTTGAACAGTATCTCAGGACCTATCCCCAGGGGACCCATCGTAGCAATACTGAGACCTTGCTGAACGGCATTGGTAAATAAGGCCTAACTACATGAAAAAACGAATTGCGTTTATTGCCTTTGGTTTGTTTGCCGCGATGATAGCTTTGATGGGGTATCGTCTGGCTCCTCAGGCATTACAGCAGCTTGATTATCGGATGAAAGATGCCCGTTTTCGTGTGCGGGGGCCGATTACTCCGCACAAGGATGTGGTGGTGGTGGCCATTGACCATGCCAGCATTAAGGAGCTTGGGCGCTGGCCCTGGTCCCGTGAGGTAACCGGGAAACTGATTGAAAACCTGGCTTACTACGGCACCAAGGTCACAGCCCTTGATATTGTTTTTTCAGAGCCTCAATCTGCTGCGGCAGATGCTGCTTTAGCCAGTTCAATAGCCAGGTCAGGCAATGTGGTGATGGGCTACTTCTTTCGCGAAGAAGAACAGGCTGTAGATCCGGCAGCCATCGCCCAGATGGAGCGGGCCACGGTTAAGTTGATGAAGGTAGCCGAAGGGGTTCAATCAATACCGCTAATTCAATATTCTAACCTTGATGTCAATCTTTCACAACTGGGCTCCAAGGCACTGAATTTTGGGTTTTTTAACGCAAAGTCAGATGGGGATGGCCTCTACCGGCGGTCAATTCTGCTGTTGCTCTATAATGGCGATATCTATCCCTCACTTGCCATGAATGCGCTGCGTCATTATCTGGGCAGTGATATCATGCTGGAGGTAAAGTCTTACGGTATTGACAGCCTGCAGATCGGTTCGTTGCGAGTGCCCTCTCAGGAAGACGGTACCATGGCGCTGAATTACTATGGCGGTGCTCGTTCTTTCAGGACCATTTCTGCAGTGGATGTGATCAAAAAGAGGTTAAAAAAGGATGAGTTGAAAGGTGCCATGGCCTTTGTTGGGGCCACCGAGATCGGTATCTATGACATCCGACCTACACCGTTTGACGCCTATCAGCCTGGTGTTGAGCTGCATGCCACCGTTGCTGCCAATGCCCTTGAGCATCGTTTTCTCAAGTATGATGGCATAACCCAGATGCATGAGATGCTCTGCATCCTGTTATTGCCGATACTCCTTGGACTTATTTTAGCCTTTATGCCCGGTACGTTTGCCGGTCTTGCGGCATTTGCAGGAACAACAGGGCTGTTTTTGGCCATAAACTATCTGGGTTTTACCGTGGGGCTGCGGGATATGACCATTATCTACCCGCTGTTTGGGCTTGGTCTGACCTATCTGGGCAGTGAGTCATGGCGTAACCTGGTGGTTGAGAAAAAAGGGAGACAGCTTAAAAAGGCATTTTCCAACTATGTGTCACCAGATCTGGTGCGGGAGATTGAAAAGAACCCTGATAAGCTGGTTTTAGGTGGGGAACAGCGTGAAATCTCAATCCTGTTTTCTGACATCCGTGGATTTACAACAGTCTCAGAAAGCCTGACGCCTCCCGAATTGGTAACGCTTTTAAATGAATACCTGTCTCCCATGACAAGAATTGTTCTGGAGGAAAAGGGCACCCTGGACAAGTTTATCGGGGATGCTGTTATGGCGATCTTTAACGCCCCGCTGGATGTGCCTGGCCATGCAGAACATGCCTGTACAGCTGCGGTTAAAATGATGGATGAGCTTACACGCTTGAATGTTGGCTTTGCAGAACGGGGGATGCATACGCTTGATATCGGGGTAGGTATCAACACTGGGCCGGCAGTTGTCGGCAATATGGGGGCAGATATCAGATTTGATTATACTGCCATCGGAGACTCGGTTAATCTGGCCTCTCGTCTGGAAGGTCTTAACAAGTACTACGGTTCCCATATACTGGTTAGTGAAGATACCCACAAACAGGTAAGCAGCGGTCGTTTTACCTTCCGTGAAGTTGACCGTGTGCGGGTGAAGGGGAAACATCTGCCGATTGTTATGTACGAACTGATGATTGCCAACCTTGAACTACTGCCACGGTTTGAAGAGGGGCTGGAAAAATACCGTGCGCAGCAGTTTTCGGAAGCACAACGGGTTTTTGATCAGTTAGTCTCTGATTATTCTGATGGTCCTTCCAGGCTCTATAGCAGCCGTTGTGCAGACTATCTTGAAACGCCACCCCCAGCTGACTGGGATGGTGTCTATACAGCCAAGAGTAAATAATGCCTGAACTGCCAGAGGTTGAGTCTGTTGTACAATGCCTGACAAGCAGCACTCCTTCATTGATTGGAAGGCAGGTCCGTTCGGTTCGTATTCTGCGGGATTCAGTTGTGGACGGAGATGCACAGTCTATTGTCAAAACACTTACTGACACTGTATGCAATGCCGTTTTGCGGCATGGTAAGTATCTGTTCTTTGGATTTCAGAACTCTCATTCCGCAACGCAAAACTGGTTAGCCCTGCATCTGCGTATGACTGGCCGCCTGTTTTTGGTGCCTGAACAGCTGTCAGAAGACCGCCACACACGATTTGTTTTGTTGCTTGATCAAGGTCTTGCACTTCGTTTTGACGACCCCCGTGCCTTTGGCCGGGTCTGGTTGGTAGGTGATCCGTCTGAGGTGACCGGGAAGCTGGGGCCGGATGCGTTACAGATCCAGCGGATGACGTTTCTGGACCGTTTGTGCGGTGTGCGGAGACAGTTGAAACCGTTGTTGCTGGATCAGTCATTTGTGGCAGGTATTGGAAATATCTACGCTGACGAAACGCTTTTCCGGGCCAGATTACATCCTTTAAAGGTGTCATCTGATCTGAAAACTGAAGAGGCTGATCGTCTATACGATGCCCTGCATGATGTGATAACCCAGGCAGTTAATGCCAAAGGGGCTAATATTGATGGTGTTTTTGAGGCAGGCTCGTTTCCGGTAGCTGTCTATGGTCGGGGAGGTAAGCCGTGCCTTGAATGTGGGACTTTGGTGGTTAAAGAACGGCTTGGCCAGCGGGGAACCCATTTCTGCCCTGTCTGCCAACCGCTTTGACAATGGTTTGCACGGGGGGGCTGTGCGAGAGACGTTCCAACTTGTAAGTATAAAAGACGGAAAGCAGGATCTTGAGGCTATCCTGCATATTCTGCGTGAAATAAGGGCTGGACGTCTTAAAAACGATCTGAAATTGTTGAACTACTATCATGAAGTGCCTATCAGTTATGCGGCCAGGATCGAAACGATTGATGCTGATTGTATAGAGGTAACAGCCCATCAGGCACAAGCAGTTGTACTCGGTTTACAAAAACAGGCGTTACTTACCAGTGCCCTGTTTCCCCAGGGACTGGGAGTTCATTGTTTTGTTGAATATGTCAATGTTAAGAACTGTCTTGCTGTATTGGGCCGCTTTGCCTATGCCTCCATCCGTGCTGAGCGACGTGGTGCTGTACGGGTAAGTATTAGCGGTTGTATGGCGGCTACCTATACCGCCGAGACACAGTCCATATCCGGTCGTGCTGATGATATTTCGGTTTCCGGGGTTGCGATTCATAATCACCAGGCTGTTCCAACAGGTATTTCAGACAGCGGTATCTTGCAACTTTCTATTCAAGGGACTGAGTTGCAGTTGCCAGCAACATTGATAAAATCGGCAGAGAATGATGATGATTTTGTCCATACCTTCCGTTTTGAACCGGATAAAAATGCAGATAAGGTTATTTCACAGTATATTTACAGTCGTCAGGTTGAAATAATCCGGCAATTAAAAGAGCAGTTTCTGTGATGAAGGATCAGTGTATGAACAGGGAGGTTGAGCAATGAAGCTGCGTATCCTTGGAAGTGCCGGAGCAGAATTTCCTGATTTCAGACCTCCAGCCTTTCTGATTGATGATTCACTGCTGCTTGATGCCGGTACGATTGGTTCCGTATTGACTGAAGAGGAACAGTGGTTAATCAAAAACATCTTTATTACACACGCCCATCTGGATCATATCCGTAGCATTCCAGCCTTGGCTGACAATATTATTGTCAAAAATTTACGCCATCTGGTTACTGTCTATGCTCCTCAATCGGTCATTGATGCGCTTCGGAATCACCTGTTCAACGGCCTTATCTGGCCTGATTTTACCTGTCTGCCAACACCTGAAGAACCTGTGCTCCGCTTTAACACCATAGAACCTCTGGTGCCGGTCGGACTTTGTGATAAATCTGAAGATTTCCAGTGTCAAAATGGTTATACGCTGACGGCAGTAGCAGTGCACCATACCGTTCCTGCTGTTGGTTATTGCGTGGAACATGCTGGGCGCCGTCTGGTGTATACCGGAGATACCGGCCCCACAGAAGAAATCTGGAGCTACGCCTCTGGTGCTGATGCCTTAATTGTTGAGGTGTCTTTCCCCAACAGTCAGGAACCATTGGCACTTTTGACCCAGCATCTTTGTTGTTCATTGTTGGAAAAAGAACTGAAAAAGATTGCTGTTCTACCCAAAAGAATTCTGATTACCCATCCCAAGCCTCAGTACTATGAGCAGATCAAGGGTGAAATAGCGCAGATGGGGATCCGGCAGGTTGAATTGCTACGGGATGGCACGATTTATGACATCTGAGTTGGGAGTTCCTTTTCCTGAGCGGGTAGGGGCGTTCATGCTCCGCAGAGGACAGTTTTTTGTCACCATCACCCGGCTGATCCTGCAATCAATCGTATCGCTGGTTAGTCCGCCCTCGTTGGGAAATCCGGCCATCCGCACAGTTTTGCATAAGCAACTCTACTTTACCGGACTTGAAGCGGCAAAAATTATTGTTCTGGTTGCTGTTATTCTGGGAACCGTTATCGTCAGCCAGGTAATTGGTCTGGTTGGTGGCGGAAACGGTTCACTAACCGGCAAGGTGTTGGTCTGGGTGGTTTTTCTGGAACTTGGCCCGCTGCTTACAGCCATGATTGTCATTGCCCGTAGCGGCACTGCCATTGCCGCAGAATTAGGCTCTATGAAAATCAATGGTGAAATAGCGGCATTGGAACGTATGGGAATTCATCCAGAGCGTTATCTGTTACTGCCCCGCGTTGTCGGGGTTACTGCATCGGTCATATTTCTTACCATCTATTTTGTTTTAACCTCATTTGTTGGAGGCTTTTTAATTGTTTCTTTTGGGCATCATATCCCCTATGACCAGTTTATTCAGGGAATTGTTGCTTCATTGGGGCTGCGTGAAGTTGCGGTGTTGACGGCAAAGGCGGTGGCTTTTGGCTTTATCATCCCGCTCATCTGCTGCAATGCCGGCATGTCGGTTGGCACCAGTGCTACCGAAATCCCCCAAGCGGCAACCAGGGCTGTAATCTCCAGTCTCTTTTCAGTTTTTGCATTGGATGGCCTGATAACGTATCTTGCATCACTGATGGCAATTGCCTGATTCCCCTTGAAATCAGGCATATCCTGTACTATCTATACTTAAATCTAGCACACTACCTGTTCAGGAGGACTGTCTTATGGGCAAAGAGCCCGGAAGTACCAAATTTCAGACCGACTTTCGTCGCCATCTGCGTGAGCAGAATATCAGTGGTAACTTGGTACACCTGCTGTGTGAGATAGCCGAGGCCAGTAAATATGTGATCAATGCGGTTCGCACTGGTGATCTTGGTGTTGCGGGTACTTCAAACCTCTATGGTGAGGAACAGCTGGCCCTGGATGTGTTGTCGGATAGAATCCTGCGCAAACGTTTGATGTACTCCGGGGTAGTCTGTAATATCGCTTCTGAAGAGATGGATGAAATTTTTCAGGTAACCAGTAATCCTTTGGGGATGTTTTCAGTGGCCTATGATCCGCTGGATGGTTCTTCACTGGTGGATGTGAATCTTGCTGTAGGAACCATTGTCGGCATTTATCAGGGCGATAACCTGCTGCAACCGGGCCGAAATATGGTTGGAGCAATGTACATCCTGTATGGTCCACGGGTCTCCATGGTCTACTCGGTGGGGAAGGGAGTCTATGAATTCACCATGAACCATCTGATGGAATTCACCCTGACCCGTGAAAAGGTCCAGATGAAACCATCCGGGGACATCTATTCTCCTGGTGGCCTGCGTAAGAAATATACGCCAGAAAATGAAGCGTATATCCGCTATCTTGAAGATAAAGGTTCAAAACTACGCTACTCAGGCGGGTTTGTGCCGGATATCAACCAGATTTTGATGAAGGGCAAAGGCATCTTCATGTACCCAGCCCTTACGGATTCCCCCAATGGCAAGCTACGGCTCCTGTTTGAACTGAATCCCATGGCCTATCTTATTGAACAGGCTGGTGGTGCCGCTACCAATGGTTGCATGCCGATCCTTGATATGCAGCCAGAGGGACTTGACCAGCGGGCACCAATCTATATTGGCTGCAAGGAAGATGTGGCAAAGGCCACTGAATTTTTAAATGGAGCTTGTGCGTGAGTAGCGTGGAAGAATTTTCAGAAAAACAGGAGGAAATCAAAGAGGTTCCTCGTCGCCTCTGTAGTGAAATACAGCTCTTTGATCTCTGTGAACTCCAAAAGTGTCATTTTAAAGATGATCGTTTTTGCACTGATACCGAAATGTTGGCCCGTTTTGAAGCTGCTGCAGAACCTGAAGATCGTCCTGCGTGGCATTTGGGGCAAGATGAAGATCAAGACGAAGACGACCTGTTCAATTCCGAAGAGTTTGAGGACGATGAACCGGATGGTTTTGAAGATGAAATCGGCTCTGGGCAGGATGATGAATGGTAATAATATCAAAGGTACGCTGTTGTTTTATATAAGCTTCTTGCGTATCAATAGGACGCAAGAAGCTTTTCCTTTTTATGTGCCTGGGCTTTATCATGTCGATTTATTGCATTGATCCTACCGGTTCACTGTTAATTCCTGCAGAGGAACTGATACAGCTTGGCCTTCAACCAGGTGATAGTGTACGCATTGAAGTCAGTGAGACGGGCTTGCTACTGCGTAAACTGGTTACTGCTGAGTCACCGGTCATTTCTGTACAACAGGCCATAAACCGTAAAAATTTGACCACCGGTATCCAGTTTATTAAAGGAGTCGGCCCCAAGCTGGCCGAGCTGCTTGCCAAGCGTGGTATCCACAACGTTGAAGATGCCCTGTTTTGCCTTCCCCACCGCTATGAAGACCGCCGTCAGCTGATTCCTGTCAAACAGTTAAAGCCTGGACTGACACAGGCTTTTCAAGGCACGGTTGTCTCTGCGGAAAGCTCTACAACCAAAGGTGGACGTAAGGTCTTTGAAGCGGTGGTGCAGGATGAGAGTGGCAGTATTGTGCTGAAGTGGTTTCACGCCAATGCAGTCTGGATGAAGCGGACCTGGCAGATTGGCCGACAGGGGGTTTTTACCGGTGAAGTGACCAGTTTTGGATGGAAGCCTGAGGTACACCATCCTGATGTTGAGTGGTTAGAAAAGGGTGCCGATGTGAACGCTGTGCTGGCTGCTGACCCGGTTAATTTTGGACGGATCGTACCGGTCTATCCCTTGACTGAGGGGCTACATCAAAAGGGTATGCGGCGGGTAATGCGTCAGGTCGTTGATACCTTTCTTGCCAATCTGGAAAACATCCTGCCTCAATCTCTGTTGGGTATCTATCAGTATCTACCATTGCAGGAAGCACTTGGTCAGGTACACCTACCACCTTCAGAAGCACCCCTGATCGATCTCAATGAAGGTCGTACCCTCGCTCACCGTTCTCTTGCCTTTGATGAATTCTTCTTCTGGGAGCTTGGGCTGGCCCTGAAAAAGCGTGGCGTTGCTCTGGAAGAAGGGATCTCGTTTCAGGTTACCCATCGCTACACCAAAGAATTGGTCAAGCTGTTGCCATTTCAGTTGACCGGGGCCCAGCGTCGTGTGTTGTCAGAGATCAAGGCTGATATGATGGCTCCCCATCCGATGCACCGTCTGGTGCAGGGGGATGTGGGTAGCGGCAAGACCCTGGTGGCGCTGATGGCTGCTCTGGTGGCGGTTGAAAATGAGTATCAGGTAGCAATCATGGCCCCGACTGAGATCCTGGCTGAACAGCACTGGCATAACATTCATCATTGGTGTGAGCAACTGGGCATTACCGTTGTGCTGCTTACCTCCGGTATGCGGGGCAAAGCCAAGAAAGAGGCAATGCAGCAGGTGGCTGATGGCCGGGCAGCTATTGTGATCGGCACCCATGCTGTGATTCAGGACAAGGTTGAGTTCAGCCGTCTGGGTTTGGGGATCGTGGATGAACAGCACCGTTTTGGTGTGCTGCAGCGTGGCATCCTCAAGAAAAAGGGGGCTAATCCAGATATTCTAGTGATGACCGCCACTCCGATTCCCCGTACCTTGGCCATGACCCTGTTTGGAGACCTGTCGCTGTCAGTGATTGATGAACTACCGCCGGGAAGAACCCCCATCAATACAAAGATATACTTTGAATCACGACGTAAACAGGTGTACGAAATGATTCACAAGGAGATTGCACAGGGGCGTCAGGCATACGTTATCTACCCGCTGGTTGAAGAGTCTGAAAAGTCTGATCTGAAGGCCGCAACCCAGATGGCTGAACACCTTCAAACGGATATCTTTCCAGGGCTCAGGGTAGGGCTGTTGCATGGACGGATGAAGCCAGAGGAAAAGGAGGCAGTAATGACCTCCTTCAAAAACCAGGAATTGGATATTCTGGTGGCCACTACCGTGATTGAGGTGGGGATTGATGTGCCGAATGCCACCCTGATGGTGATTGAACATGCTGAGCGTTTTGGGTTATCGCAACTACACCAATTGAGGGGTAGGGTAGGGCGTGGCAGCCATCAATCACACTGTATACTGTTAACAGCGGGCAAGCTGTCAGAAGATGGTGAAAAAAGGCTCAGGGTAATGGAGTCCACCACCGATGGTTTCAGAATTGCCGAGGCAGATCTTGAAATTCGTGGTCCAGGTGACTTTCTCGGCACACGTCAATCCGGTATGCCTGATTTCAGGGTGGCAAGCATACTTAGGGATGGTGTTATATTGGAACAGGCCCGTACAGCGGCCCTGGAATTGCTGGAACATGATCCCGGATTGACCATGCCGGATGGTCAAAGGATCAAAGAGGAGCTGTTGCGCCGTTGGGGAACCCGTTTGGAGTTGGCCGGTATTGCATAACTTGCAAGGGAGGAACCGTATGATTGCCAGGATACTGCAAAGAACGTGCATCTTGTGTCTGCTGATTATCAGTGTTACTGCTGTCGCTCAAGCTGAACCGGGCGAGCCATTGGAATGGTTTCACTGGGCCATTGGCAGCTACCAGAGTGATATTCACAGCACTGGTGAATTGCTGAAAGGAACTACTACCTTTGAGATTAACCAACAGGGTGACCTGGCAGGCAGTTATACCTTTGAAGAAAAAGATACTCTTGTGGAAGGCATCCTGTTTCCTTGTACAGCCAAGTCTACACCGCCCCGTGTCAGCTGTGTCTGGACAGACAAGTATGGCACTGGCAGGTTGCTTATCCAGTTTGAGGAAGGCTTTAAATCGTTCTATGGTTCCTGGCAGACTGATGGGCATCCGGAAAAATATGAGTGGAATGGACGTCGATAGATCAGAGGTCATGAAGAATGTTGCGTACCTTGACTGATGTTAATACGGTTTCCCATGCCATCCAGCTTTCAGTAGCCCCGGTTTTTCTTCTGACCGGTATCGGTGCGATTCTTTCCGTGTTGACCAACCGGTTGGGACGTGTGATTGACCGCGCCCGTCTGCTTGAATCACGTTTTGAAATTGCTACGCTTGATGAGCATAAGGAACTGATTCGTAGTGACCTTAATACACTGGCTAAAAGGGCCAAATTGATCGGTAGGGCTATTAACCTCTGTACAACAACCGCCTTCCTGGTCTGTACTGTGATCGCCTTGATGTTTATCGGCGCGTTTCTTGGCATTGACCCTTCCATTCCGGTGGCGATCCTGTTTATCTGTGCCATGCTGTCCATGGTGCTTGGATTGGTCTGGTTTTTGAGAGAGATCTATATCGCTACAGCGAATCTGCGGATTGGCCCAGGTTCTCAGGCACCACCACCGAATTAAAACAATAAAAAAGGGCCAGACCATATGGCCTGACCCTGTACCAGAGCTTTGAAAAACTATTCCGGAGACCGTCTACGGCGTTGCTCGGTGCTCGTTCCCTCGCCTAACTAGCTGTTATGTCTTGGTCACTGTGTGCCGTGCGCCTTGTATCCGGCCTTCCTCATAACGTTTTTAAAAGCCCTTCTAAACATTAACAACCGGCTGTTTTTCTGAAAAGCTTGGAAATGTTGTCTTTGGTATCGTATTTTACCCGTACTTCATCACCGGTAGTAATCCGCTTGTCAGTCAGTTTATCTACAGTCAGTTGGTCAGTTACGGTGACGGTAATATCTTTACCACTACTGTTGTCCTTGATCACAACTGTTGCCTTGCCAGCTTCAGCCTGAACCTTGACAACCGGGCCGACTATCTTCACCTCTTCTGCAAATGATACGGATGCCAAACTAATCAGTGATGCGGTAATTGCGAAAATAAGCCGTTTCATGGTACTCCTCCTTGTGGTATGTGTTACTCAACATAGAGCATCAGGTGTGCCATGTTTTGTAACTATAGTATATTTATGGACTTTTGTTTTGTGATACAGTTTCCCCAGTTTTGTCGTAGCTGTTTAAAGGTGTGCTTCACCTTTTTTAAGACATATCTAATGATCAAAGGAGTAGACGCATGTCAGAGTTCGCAGGTGTAACCGTTGTTCGTGAGGCAAACATCTATTTTAACGGTGCTGTTGCCAGCCATACCGTACTGTTTCCTGATGGTTCCAAGAAGACATTGGGGATCATGCAACCGGGTGAATATACCTTTAATACCGGTGCTGCTGAACTGATGGAGATACTGACCGGTGAACTTGATCTGCAACTGGCTGGTGAGACTGGTTGGAGACGGATAGGTGGTGGACAGTCGTTTGAAGTTGCTGCCAATTCATCCTTTACCATGAAGGTTCAGACTGTTTCTGATTACTGCTGCTCTTTCTTGCCTTAAAATATTTTAAAAATATCTGGCTTTTGAAGGTTGTTTTAAGTATATTTAAATATATGAATACCTATAAAGGAGTGGCATCATGAAGATTACAGATGCAGCAAAAACAGCTCTGGAGCCGATCCTGGCCCAGAACCCCGGCAAACTGCTGCGGGTGGTATTTGAAGGTTTTGGTTGAGGCGGGCCCCGTCTGGGGCTGGCTCTGGATGAGCCGGGTGAAAATGATAACAAGATGACATTGAACGGGATTGAACTGCTTGCTGAAAAAAGTCTGAACTCTTTTCTGGATGGTCAGGTGATTGACTTTGTCAATTCAGGTATGCGGGAAGGTTTTGTAATCTCTCCTGAGTTTGGTTCTTCCTGCTCATAGAGACTATTTAAATACGGTGTAATAAAGAACGGGGAGGCCAATCAGGTCTCCCCGTTCTTGTTGCATCTATTCTTTTGTCTCGATCCGTGGAAACAGGGCAGCAGCTTTTTCAATGACTGTACCTGGAGCAAGTTTACCCCAGACCAGATCCTCTTCAGCCGGTTCCTGATGCCAACCAAGACAGGCAAGTGCTTTGCGTGCGGTGTCAGGCATGAATGGTGCGACCAGAGAATGTACAAGACGTTGCGCCTCAAACAGGCAGTACATGACCGTTGCCAGTTGTTCCCGCTTGGATGGGTCTTTTGCCAATCCCCAGGGGGCTGTCTCATCAATATATTTGTTGCCTGCTGAAATGACCTCCCAGATCGTCTGCAGGGTCTTACTGAATGCCAGCTCATCCATACAGGTATCAACTGCAGAAATCATAGCCTCAGCCTTGGTCTTTAGGGTGGCATCAAGCTCTGAAAGAGGTCCGGGGACTGGCAGAATGCCATCAAAGTATTTAACCAGCATGGCGGTTGATCGGGATAGCAGGTTACCCAGGTCGTTGGCCAGATCTGAGTTAATCCGGTTGATCAGAGATCCGTGAGAAAAATCACCATCCAGGCCAAAAGGCACTTCACGCATCAGGAAGTAGCGCACCACATCCACACCGTACTTGTCGATCAGCATGTTCGGCTCAACAACGTTTTGTAGCGATTTTGACATCTTCTGGCCTTCCACCGTCCACCAACCATGGGCAAAGACCTTCTGGGGAATCGGCAGACCAGCGGCCATCAGGAAGGTTGGCCAGTAGACCGTGTGGAAACGCAGGATATCCTTGCCGATCAGGTGGGCATCGGCAGGCCAGTAACGGCCATAGTTGCCATCAGCCGCAGG
>Ga0209016_1001095_pt1 | contig 23910 bp, 27 predicted proteins | sample EPASupsiteSAE305_FD_187265 | JGI IMG/M metagenome (GOLD analysis project Ga0209016, IMG submission 187265) | Bioremediated contaminated groundwater microbial communities from EPA Superfund site, New Mexico - SAE3-05 (SPAdes) (version 2) | ecosystem: Environmental > Aquatic > Deep subsurface >...
TATCGTCGGCTCTGAATTCAAAGGTAAAACTATCGGCTTGGCCGAACCGCTTAATAATGACTTGAGTCTCTTGGCTCCGTCCGGATCTTTAGCCGATTTAGCGCCGACCATCTTGGATATTATGGGACTTGCCGTGCCGCCAGAAATGATGGGTCAGAGTCTTTTGCGTTTAGAATAGTAAATAGCCGATCAGACTCGTCGCTAGTCCGACTAAGGCTCCGATCGCTACTTGCAGCGGCGTGTGACCGATATGTTCTAAGAGTCGCGGATAGCTGCGATCTAAAAATTCGTCCTCCTTTAAGTCTTTGACTAAGATATTAAGAGTTTTACCATGTTGGCCGAGATAATTTCTTAAGCCAATCGCGTCGACGATGACGATGGTCGCGAAGACAAAAGCGATCGCGAAGCTCGGCGAACTGATACCTAATTTAAGACCCAAGATCATCACTAGGGACGTTACTACCGCGGTGTGGCCGGAAGGCATATCGGAGTAAGCGAAGACATCGTGCCAAGTAATTTTATGGTTTAAAGAATGTAAGAAAACCTTAGTGCCTTGCGCCAGGGCAAAGGCAATAATCGGACAGAAGAGATAAATATACATAAGATTAAATATCTAAATTTTCTACTTTCTTAGCGTGCGTTTGAATAAAGTTTTTGCGCGGCGCGACGTTATCGCCCATGAGCATATCAAAAATCTGGTCAGCTTTAGCCGCGTCTTCGACGGTAATTTGTTTGACGATGCGCCGCTCCGGATCCATAGTTGTTTCCCAGAGCTGCGTCGGATTCATTTCTCCTAAACCTTTATAGCGCTGGATGGTTATCTTAGCCGCTTTTTTCTTATCTTCGGTTTCGTTTTCTTTTTTGCCTTTTTTATTTGTCGTTTCTTCTGTTTCCTCGATACTTATATTTTCTCCTTCATCATTTTCTTCGCCGACTTCTGCCGCTTCTTCGACGCTGCCGCCGAGCTCGACAATAATTCTTTCCTTTTCTTCATCACTATAGGCATAGCGGATCGTTGTGCCTTTTTTTAGTTGATATAAAGGCGGTTGCGCGACGTACATATAGCCGCCGCTCACGAGCGGACCGAAATGACGGAAAAATAGAGTCAGAAGCAGGGTCCGGATATGGGCGCCGTCGACGTCAGCATCAGTCATGATAATTATTCGGTGATATCTTAATTTTTCAATGTCGAATTGGTCGTCGATATTTGTTCCCAAGGCAATGACAAGATTTTTAATTTCGTTATTGGCGAGCATCTTATCCAAGCGCGCCCGTTCGACGTTTAAGATTTTACCGCGCAGAGGCAGGATAGCTTGGAAACGGCGATTACGTCCTTGTTTGGCGCTACCGCCGGCCGAATCTCCTTCAACAATATATAATTCGCATTCTTCCGGATGGCGGCTGGAGCAGTCGGCCAGTTTACCGGGCAGAGTCATACCCTCTAAGGCGCCTTTACGTAAAATTGTCGCGCGCGCGGTCCGGGCTGCTAAACGCGCTTGAGCGGACAGTAAACATTTACCGATAATGGCTTCGGCTTCTTTCGGATGTTCTTCTAAAAAAGTATTAAAGCCTTCGCCAAAGATATTTTCGACATAACCCTTTATTTCCGCGTTACCTAACTTGCCTTTAGTCTGGCCCTCGAATTGCGGTTCCGGTAATTTAACGCTGATGATAGCCGTTAAGCCTTCGCGCACATCGTCGCCGGTCAGGTTTTCCTGTTTTTCTTTAATTATGTTTTTATTCCGCGCATAATTATTCAAAACTCTGGTTAAAGCGGTCCGGAAGCCGACCAGATGCGTTCCGCCTTCGGGGTTATGGATGTTATTAGCAAAAGACAGGACGGTTTCGTTATACTCATCATTGTATTGCAAGGCGACTTCTACTTTGCAGTTATTAGTATCTTTGTCGATATAAAAGACAGTATCATTCTTAACGGTTTTATTGCGATGCAAAGATTTGACGTAAGATTTTATGCCACCCTCGAAATGGAATTTATATTTTTTGGCACGGTGACCGGTCCGTTTATCGTAAATGTTGATAGTTATCCCTTTCGTCAGGTAAGCCTGCTGTCTTAAGCGGTCGAGGATTTTGCCCCAACTATATTCTAGTTCAGTAAAGATAGTCTTGTCCGCCTTGAAAGTTATAATTGTGCCCGTGCCTTTAGCGACCCCGACTGGTTTAGCCGGTTTGAGCGGTTTGCCGATCTTATATTCCTGCATCCAGAGTTTGCCATCGCGTTTTACTTCGGCCTTAAGGTACTCGCTCAAAGCATTGACGACGGAAACGCCGACGCCATGCAAGCCGCCTGAGACCTTATAACCATCGCCGCCAAATTTTCCGCCCGCATGCAGCTTAGTCAAGACGGTTTCGAGAGCTGAGACGCCGGTTACTTTATGTTTATCGACCGGAATACCGCGGCCGTTATCCTCTACCGATACTAGGCCATCCGGAAGGAGGGCAAGGGAAATTTCTGTCGCATAACCAGCCATTGCTTCATCGATACAATTATCGACTACTTCCCAAATTAAATGATGCAGACCGGCGGCTGAGGTCGAACCGATATACATGCCCGGACGTTTGCGGACCGGGTCGAGTCCTTCGAGGACGGTAATTTGTTCTGCGCCGTAGTCACTGACTTTTTTAGTATCTTTCGCCATATGTATTAGTACTCTTAACAACAAAAAATTCCCGATTTTTAGGGTATTTTTGCTTAATTTTTAATCTTATTATCTAGTATTATCTTAGCAAAAAAAATAGGGCTTGGCAACACCTATTTTTAAGAATATTTTATTTAATATTAGCGGTAATTATTAGTTAATATCTTTGTTTATAAGTGCTTCCTTTATTTTATATTTTTTCCGTCTGGAAATGATTCTAATAATCGCATCAGCCGAAGAGCCGACGAAGATCAGGATCAGAAAATAGACCAAGCCGCTCGTTGTAAATTTTGGCAGATCGCCGCTGAATAATTTCAAAAAAGTTGCGGTGACGCCGGTAACGGTGATGATCGTCAAGTTCTTGATCGAAGCCTCCGTGCTTTTAGCCTGGATAGCGGCAAAGAGGCTGAGCGAACTGTCGACATAATTTTTGGTCATGACCCAGAGCTCTTTGACGTAAGACAGGGTATCGTTCAGGGTTTCGTATTTGAATTCAATGATTGACGTTATTTTTTTTAATTGCGGATCGTTTTTGACAATCTTTTCCCGCGTGCCGAGATAAACATTCATCTGGTTGATACGACTATCGATTAGGTTGATCGTCTTGCTATAGCCTTCGAGCTGCGTCTTGAGCGGTCCGGCTTCGCGGCCCCTGATCTCTCCCCGTTCTTTGATGGCGGCGATTTTTTCCCAGATGATACGATGCAGATTTAGGTAGCGATGTAATTGGATCTTGAATTCTCGGACGAAAATCTGTTCGTTAATCAGTCGCGTGATTACGCGGTCGTCTTCTTTAATATTATTGATGAGATATATCTTATCGCCCCGGTATATTTCGAACTCCGGCTTTTTTATTTCGAAATATTTTTTTTGACCAAGCTTTTTGAGTAAAAGATTAATTTCGGTCGGCTTAGCGTTTTGCAGCAGAATGAAGTAGGGATAGACTGTTGCGATATTGGCGAGTTCTTTGGGCACGGGCGCTCCGAGACTGAAAAGATAATTGAGAGCGGGTGATAGATTCTTTTCGTGGAATTCGGTGATAGCCAGGATATCATCCTCGATCTTTCTCACCGGTTTGCCTAGAACGATGAGGCCGTCTTCGAAGATATTTGTTTCGATGCCGTTTTTTGTCTTTAGGCAGATGTATTCTAATTCCCGGATGCGCATTTCGACCGATGTTGGCTGAAGCCGGTCGCGCAGCGAACGGAGCTTTTTCCTATCGAGCGCCAAGGGTGAGGCAGCGTCTTGTAAGAAGTCATAGATTTCCGAGAGATGCAGCGTGGTCCTCTGGTACCAACCGCCGATAAATATTTTTTGTATTTTCATATTAGTCTGCTTATCGTCAATTGTATAATATTGACAGAACAAAGTAAAACGGATATTTTTTTATCAGCGTTTTTTATTATCAGGATGGTTGTGTTATAATATGAATATATGTCTAAAATACTAGTGACCGGCGGCGCCGGTTTTATCGGCTCGACACTGGTCGATTCGCTGATTGCCCTGGGTAATCAAGTTGTCGTTATCGATAACCTTTCTTCGGGTCGGCAAGATTATTTAAATCCGGCGGCCAAGTTTTATCAAATTGATATTGGTTTTCCGGAAGTAGAAAAAATTTTTAAAACCGAAAAACCGGAGTATGTTTATCATTTAGCCGCTCAGATTGAGGTGCCGAAGTCGATGGCCGACCCGACCCGCGATAATCAAATTAATTTGCTGGGAGGTTTTAATATTTTAGAGAATTGTCGTTTAAACGACGTCAAGAAAATTATTTTTTCTTCCACCGGCGGCGCGATTTATGGCGACGCCGAAGAGATTCCAACACCTGAATCATTTCCGCCTTATCCCATTTCTTTCTATGGTATCCATAAGTTGGCCTATGAGAAATATTTGAATTGTTATCATCAAGTGTACGGTTTAGACTATACGATCCTCAGATTTGCTAACGTCTATGGTCCGCGTCAGTTTAAGGGCGGTGAGGGGGGAGTGATTGCTATTTTTGCAGATAACGCCGTTAAGGGGCTCGCCAGCACGCAATATGGCGACGGGAAGCAGACTCGAGATTTTGTTTATGTCGATGATGTTGTCCGGGCGTTGGTTCTGGCCAAAGATATTACTTGTCACGGCGAAGTTAATATCGGCTTAGGGAAGGAAGTTAATCTTTTAGAAATTAGACAAGGTCTCGCTCAGGCGCTCGGACAAGAGATAAAAGTTAACGAAGCGCCGGCTAAGCTCGGCGAATCGCGGCGCAGCTGCTTAAATTGCCAGCGCGCCAAAAGCGTTTTAAATTGGGAGCCGGAAGTCGATTTAGAAGAAGGAATAAAACGGACGATTGCCTGGGCGAAATCTAATAAATGAGTGTCAGGTTTCGCGAAGCGAAACTAATCGGGAGACATAGGAAACGAGTCAGAAGTATCTATTTTATCAAATTATGATTTCGTGCATAATTTTATAAAATAGATACTTTGACGAGCCCTAGTAATAGTGAAATAAATTTATGAAAAAATTAATAGTCGCCAATTGGAAAATGCAGCTGAGCTATCAAGCTAGTTTAAGTCTGGCTAAGAGCTACGCTAAAAAAATAAAAAATTCTCAACATGAGGTCGTTGTCTGCCCCGATCATCTGGCCTTGCCGGCGGTCGCGACTTTTTTAAGAAAGAGTCAATTAGGTCTTGGTGCCCAAGATAGCGCCGAAACTATTTACGGCGCCTATACTGGGGAAGTTTCGCCGGCTAATCTTAAGCAGTTAGGCGTTAAATACATTATTTTAGGTCATAGTGAAAGACGGGAATATCTGCATGAAAATTCGTCTTTGATTAATGCGAAGATTAAGGTCGCTCTAGATCAGAAATTGATTCCGATTTTATGTGTTGGAGAAAAATTAGCCGAGAAGGAAAGTGGTGAGACTAAAAAGTATTTGGCCCGGGAGTTAGACCAGGCGCTAAAAGGAGTAAAGATCCGGTCGGCGTCCGACTTGGTTATTGCTTATGAGCCGGTTTGGGCGATAAGTAGCAATAAAAAGGCTAAGCCTTTAGCGGCGACGGAAGCGAGCGAGATCCAAGCGTTTATTCAAGATCGGGTCGCTAAATTATTAAAAAAGAAAGTACGCGTTCTCTACGGCGGTAGCGTCAGCGCGGTAAACGCCACGGAATTTTTAGCGCAGAAAAACGTGGCTGGCTTGCTCGTCGGTAACGCCTCCTTAAAATTAAAAGATTTTAGTTCTATATGTTAATTATTATTTCTTGGATTTTAATCATTATCGCTTTGGCAGTGTTGCTTATTATTGTCGTGAAGAAATTTCCGGCGCTCGCGATTTTGAACGTTTCCGATTTGCCGGGCGAGAAGGAAGCAAAATTTAAAGATCGAATAATCAAGACGCGGGTCCAGCGCGATTTAGCAGTCGTCGGCGGCTTCTTCGGTCGGATTTGGTTATTTGTCACTAAGCGTTTGGCTGCCACTTTGAAAGAACGGCAGGCGCAGTTAAAAAAAATACGGACGAATTATCGGGCGAGCTTAAAGATGTCTTGGCTCGATAAACAAAAAAAGATTAGAGAACTATCGGCTCTAGCTAAGGAGGCTCTGAAAAAAGAAGATGAAAGCGGCTCCGAAGAAAAATTATTAGAAATCGTCAGTTTAGATCAAAAAAATCTGGAAGCTTTTTTTGAGTTGGGTAGTTTATACGAAAGACAGAAAAAATGGCCGGAGGCGCGTGAGACTTATGAATATGCCCTGAAATTAGCCCGTCAACCTCGCGAGGAATCGGGAATTTCGGGCGATATTACCGCTCAAGAAATTTATTTTTCTTTGTCCGGAGTTGAAAAAGAGACCGATGACTTGGCGGCGGCGCTCGAAAATATCCGGGAGGCCTTGGAATTGGAGCCTAATAATCCACGTTATCTTGATTTAATTTTAGATTTAAGTATAATGAGAAAAGATAAAGAATTAGCGCAAGAGTCTTGGGAGAAATTAGCCAGTGTTAATCCAGAAAATCAGAAGTTAGCCGAGTGGCAGGCCAAGATTGACCAAATGCCGTTGTAGCTCAGCTGGTAGAGCATCTCCATGGTAATGAATGGGTCTTATGAATGTTGTATATTTCCGCTAACTTTATTAAAGAACAGAGAAATGAGGGGTTGTTTAATCCCTAAACAGGTCATCGGCTTGATAAAAACTTAATAAATTTGCCGTTTTAGCTCAGCTGGTAGAGCATTTCCATGGTAAGGAAAAGGTCTCGGGTTCAAATCCCGAAAACGGCTCCAGAAAAAAAAGACTATCAAAACAAAAAAGATAGTCTTTTTTGTATATGGATATTCAAATCTTAACTAAGAAATTTTGCGACCATTCTCTTTATTTTAGAGGTTATAGCAAGGATACGATTAGGCGGTATCGGCAGACGATTAATGCTTTGTGTGAAAATCAGAAAATAACTGAGATTGAGGAGGTTAATGGCGATAAAGTCAGAGCCTTCTTCTTCTACGGGCGGACACAGAGAAACTGGAACGCTAATTCGTTTATTACTTTTCACAAATCGTTGGTTGTCTTTTTCCGTTGGTGCGTTCAGGAAAAGTATCTTAAAGATAATCCCGCGGAAGACATCGAAACACCGAAACTAGAAAGGAAATTACCGCCTAAGTTAACTAAACAGGAAGCCATGAAACTGTTAGAGGTAGTTTATAATTATCCCTACCATTTTAAATTTGAAAGATATAGAAACCATGCTATATTTTCAACCTTTATCTTTTCAGGAATACGAAGTAAAGAGTTAATTCATTTAAAATACACAGATATTGACGTTGAAAATTTATCTTTATTTGTCTTTCAGGGAAAGGGAGGTAAAGACCGAGTCGTGCCAATTTGTTATAAGTTGGCGGAAAGTTTAAAAAAATATTTAACAGAGAGGCAAAGGCTGAATAAAACTTGCCCAGAATTTTTTGCTTCTTTAAATCGGAATGTCGGTTTTACAAATTCGGGGCTAAAGAGATTGGTTATTAAGATTAAAAAAGCTTCAGGAATTAATTTCACAGTCCATAAATTAAGACACACATTTGCCACCCTAATGCTTGAGGGAGGTTGCGACATCTATTCGCTTTCTAAAATGATGGGGCACTCAGATATTAAAACGACTACAATTTATTTAGCGGCTTCGGCAGAGCATCTGAGGAGCCAAATGACTAAGCACCCCTTGAATGATATTTAACAAATGAGCTCGTCTCATCTGTATAAACCAAAATTCAGGGGTCTTACAAACTTTATGTTAAAAATTAATAAATACACTTGTTCCAGTCCAAAAAGGCTGTATGGTCTGGGCTACCACCTTAGAAATAGCGATAACTTAAGACTTAGAGCCAGAGTGAGTAAGTTAGTGAATATTATCCCTGCAAAATACCAATGCGAGGTTGTTTTTACCAAAAGGAGAATATGGTTTATCAAAACGGATAAAAAATTAATTCAATTAATGGTAGAAAAACAGAGAATATTTTTGAAAATTAAGACTAATAAGGGTTGGTTAGAAACAAGATTACCTGATTGGGAGGATTTTGTAAGAATTTGGGATATATTAGAAAAACAGAGCATATTGTTGAATTTATGATATAATATAATTAACAGAAATCTTTTAAATGATAAATTCAAATGAGACTACGTGAAATAAATAATGTCCAGTTTTTTTTAAATTGGCTTAATGAAAGAAATAGAACCGACTATAAAATAGATACCTCTTTTAATGAAGAAAATTCACCAATTGATGTTGTGGCGAAGTCTAATAAAACTGGAAAAATTTTAAATATACAAAACACTGCCTATAGAGAGGGTAATGTGTATGTATATGGTCAATCTAACATTCCTAATATTAGACCTGTTGGCGTGCTTGGCGTAGCTATGAATGTAGAACAGAAAAAGGAAAGTATTTTGAAATGTATAAATTCAAAGAGTAGCAAATATCCTAAGTCTGTAGTTGAAGATTTAATTCTTATTGTTGAAGTTACCATTCCCTTTATCAGACCAGAAGAAATAAAAGAAATGTTCAAAGATAATTATAAGTCTGATTTCAAGGGAATATATTTTGTTCAACTACCAGTTACATTGGCAAATATTGAAAATAAATATGAACAAGTCGGCTATGTTTATCCCCTAAAAGATTGTATAAGAATTTAATTTGTTCAATTCTAAAGAGTTATGTATATAGAAAAAGATATCACGGACGATGAAATGGTAGCCACCTTTCTCAAAGGGGAGATTGACTCCACGTCATTCGGCCTTTGTATTAGGGATGGATTAGAACAGGATAAAAAAAATAGAGAAATTGTTGATGAGCCAAATTTTTTAGACACAGAAGAAAATGGTTATAGGAAATATTTATTAGGGAAATGTCGAGGTTATGGAAGAAACACCTTTCTTTTTAACAATTTTCCTGCAGATATTCAATGGAAAAGAGTAATTTTAGATAAAACGGATTTGAGCAAAGTTAAATATATTAATTGTTCAAATTGGTCACAATGGACAGGCAACTCTAGATTGCCGTTAGATGGTGCTAAACATTCTGAGTTAATTAATCAATGTAAGGAGCTAGTTGAAACGTTAAAACGGGGCGAAAAGTTTTTTGAAATAATTTTAGTTGCTTCAAATATAAATGATACTCCAATAATATTAGACGGGAATCATAGAATGACAGCCTATTTCATTGAACCCCAACATGCTCCAGAAGAATTAAGATGTATAATTGGATTTTCAGAAAAGTTAAATAATTGGACATTTTATTAACAGCATGAAAAATTTTGAGGTTTTATTTAAAGTAAAAAATCCTATAGCGACGTCAGACGATGAAATTTTATTTAAAAAATATAAAATTGTTTTTAGTAAAACCGAAGGAAGGGTTGAGTATATCAAAATTTTAGTCAATGCTGAAACGAGTAGTGGTGCCAAGGAGAAAGCTGAAAAGATAATAGAAAATTTTAATAATTTATACTGTTATAACAAAAATTTCCTTTTAACAGAGGCTAATGGTTTTGAGATTAATAATCTTACAGATCGTAAAAGCACTATTACTAAAACACTTTCTATTGGTTATGCTATCATAAGTTCCATTGATTTTAACAAAAGTATGGACTTAAAAATTTATAACCAATGCAAAGATATAGAAAAATTGGATGAATTGTTGGCAATGTTTGAAAACTCCGTTAGAATTAAAGATAAGGAATTTAAATTTTTATGTTATTACAAAATAATAAATAATCTTGGTGAGAGAAAACACTCTCAAATCAATGAGTGGTTAAAAGTAAAATTTAAACTGGGGTATGAAGAAAGAAAAAGAAGAGATAACGGAGTAAATTTAAAAAATACTTGGCCAGTTAACTTAAGGCACACTATTATGTATGACGAAAATCCCTACATTTCTGATGAGCAACTAAGAGACATGGAATCATTTGCCAGGGCGTTCATTTCTGAAAATTATTTTTCAATTTAAATTAATAATCAATATATGGATATTGATACAATTATAAAAGACAAAGTGGCTAGAATAGAAGATGGAACAGGGAATAGAGTAGTTATTATTTATAGAGATAATATAGAAAAATCTTGTGTAGATTGGCCTAGTTGGAATAAACTGAATCTTCCAGAAATATTGTTTAATAAAAAAATGGACAAAGTCCATTTACTACACGAGTTGATTCATTTAGAGATGTTTTTTATAGATGGATATAAAATAATTGTCCATCATAGCGATCTTGGTGCTGTTGATTATGAAGTTAAAAATATAACCGAAAATTATGTTGCTCATCATAAAATTAATAATTTGGGCGTTAATCCGATAGGTGAGAAATGGTTTAAGGACAATAGTAGGGTTGATTATAACCAAACTATAGTAAAAATTGCAGAGCAATTAGTATATCAAAAATGCTTTTCATATTTTAGAAAAGAAAAAGGGTATTTTCAGCACTCAGAACAATTATTCCTAGAAGTTCAATTAAAAAACATAGAAGCCTATAAAATGGCAATTAAAGTGTTAGATATTTTAGATAATGTCGATTATAATAATACCCAAAGTTATAATGACTGTCTCCAACCTATTATTGATATAATGGTACCGCAGTATAAAGATAAAATAGCACCAGCTTTAATAGTTAAAAAAAATGGGTTATGGAATTATGATTATCATTTTAATAACTATAATAACTAAATTTATTCTATCCCCCATAATCCTGATTATAGGCAATAAAATTTTCATATAAGTAATAGGTATTATTTATAAGCGAAACTTGATATTTACTTTAGGATTAAAGATAATCTCAAGCTATTGTTATTACTATATTTATATTATGTCTGCTTTAAACGAAAAAGAATTTATTTAAAAAATTATTATGATTGTATCCAAAGAAGACTTTACAAAATATTCGCTTCTTTCGTGCGATAAAAATTTTAATCAAAATTTTGGTTTTTTTGTTAGATTATTAAGACGAAGCAGATTGCCTTTTTTGAAAACGAATAGGCTGTTTATGTCTGCAATACAGATGAATATGGTAAGACATCTTTCATATTTTCAAGAATGTGTTCGAAAAACAAAAAAAGAAGTAAAAGAAGCAAGCTCTGTTAAAGATAAAGATTTTTCCAATCAAAAAATGCTCATACTAAAAGAATGGATTAGGGTGTTTCAAACTATTACTGATGGGATAGCATGGAGAAACCTTAAATTTAATAGACCGATTATCAGGTTAATGTCTGAAAATAATTCTGTTGGGCATATGGGTAAAGAGGAAGTTGACATCTATACTTCATATCTTAGGCATTCGCGTGAGTTTATAATAATTAATGATTTAACGAGATGTTTAAGAATCTCAGATATAACTAAAATATTATCAAACGGAAAGGTTGTTCTCCTTGAATTAAAAAAATCTGGTAAATTACAGAACGATGTCTTACGTGTAGCTGCCAAAATGAAGAAGAATAAACGTTTCTTTACAAAGCAAGAGCTTAAACAATGGGTTGCTCAGTGGGCTATTATTGATAATAAAATAACAGTTCCCCTACTTAAAAATGGCGTAGTTAGTAATAATTTAAAAGCAGAAATTATTTCGTCTGATATAGATATAAAGAATCATTTTTCAAAAATTAGGCAACTAATAAAAAGTGCGAAAAAAAATGGATATTCGCAAGAAGAGGTGGAAGAGGGTTATTTTATTAAGGTTATATTTTGGGATAGATATTTCGTTGAGAGTGAGAAAAATGACGATTATCAAATAAAATATGGAAGTAAACCAGGGTGGATTAAAAACAATAAAAAAATACTGAACTTTTCAAATTATGATAGTTTTAGACAAGAAGAAGGACAATATACGAGAAATATTATCCCATATTCTGTTTTGCCCTTTTCATCAAAGGATGCTGTATATTTGATGATGGGTCATATTTTTATTGAAGAATTTATAAATTTAGACTTGTTTAAAAAAAGGTTTGAAAACGATGGGTGGCAGGTTAAAGAGCCTGATATTTTTTGTGCAGATAAATATGAGCCCATTAAAGAAATGAATAAATTTGAAGACATGGATAAGTATGACAGAGCAGAAGAACAATACGTCCTGTCGAAGAGTATAGATGGAAACAGATATTTTTGCGAAATGCCCTTTACTTTAGTGCTAATAATGATGACTTCTTTTTATAAAATAGATTTTTTAATAGATGCAGCGAATTTTTTGTTTAGTCGAAAAGATAATTGTAATAGCAAGAGCCATCCTTATACGATTAATTTTGCAAAAGAATATAAAAATCTTATATAAACTTAAACCAAAGTTAATTCAGGTGTTTTTGCTGATACTCCATTATAACTCATCTTGCCTTTATATAAATCGTTATTTAAGATGTATCTAATAGTTCCCGCATACCATTGACCGCCTCGAGCGGTTTTTGTTTTTTCTTTATTAAATTTTTTAGCAATACCGTTTAAAGACATACGCTTGTATCTTTTCAGATAAAATATCATCTTCACTGTTTCGGCGTCTCCTTCGTCTATAATTAGTTGTTTATCTTTTGCATTATAACCAAGAGCAACTCCGCCACCGCTATAACCACCCTTGCGTATCTTATTCATCCTGCCCGCTTTTAATCTCATCGTAATAACTCCTTTTTCATACTGGCTGATAGCTCCAATCATTTGTCTCATTAAAACTCTGGTAATATCTTTACTATCCAAATCAGGTTCTTTAATAGAGATAATCTTCTTACCTCGTTTTTCCTGTAAATCCCATATTAAATTTTCCTGAATACGAACATCTCTCGCTAGCCTGTCCAATTTAAAAATTATAATGCCCTCAATATCTTTTCCATTTATTTCAAGTTCATCAAATAGCTCAGCTAAGGCTGGTCTATCTTCCAACCCACCCGAAACCCCGTCATCCTCAAACATCTTAACAATGTTAATATTATTCTTTTCGGCATATTCTTTAATCGCTATCTCCTGAATCTGAATGGTGTGCTCGTTCTTTTGGTTACCCGTAGAAACGCGGAGATAGGCGTAGTAGTTTGGTTTGTTAGTCATATTATTATTTGAACAAAAAAGCACGTCTCATTTGTTAATTAATATCTAAAACCGCTTTCGGCATTACTTTGCTTATTGGCTGGGGAGTAAAATATAAATCCCTTTCAATTTTAAGTCTAAAGGGTAAGATAATCTCCTCTAACTCTTTCATGCTAAAACTCCCCCATTCTGCGAACTCTTCTCCCATTAAATTTACAAATCCAAAAAACTCTTTATTCTTTGGATTATATTCAGTCGCCCACCAAGTAGACTGGCCGCAGGGATTAAAGAATTTACAAATTACTATCGGGTCTCTAACATCCTCCTGACTGCCGACTTTTTTAAATTGTTCCTCCAATTCTTTTGTCATTAGCTTCATAGATTTTTCGCCCAAACAAAAACAGACCCCTGTTATTCAGAAGTCTGTTTTTATAGGCTTAATTAAATTAAATAAATATCTTAATTTGCCCAATCCAAGATAGAGTAAATAATGGTAATAATAAGACATATTGTGAAGATTTTGTTTTCTAACTTTTTCATATTTGGCTAATATTACTAATATTATATAGCACTAACAAGCAAAAGTCAAGCAATTTTAGCTAATATTAGCAACTATAAGTTATATAATTACGCGTTATACGCCCCGCAGAGGGGACGACTTTCCCTAAATAGCTAATTCCACTTTGTCCGCCCTAAAACGCTATTTCGCCCCATTGTCTCACTGCAGAACAAGCGATAAAAGGTAAGATTGGTTAGAATGTTAATACCAAGGGCGTTGCCAATTAAAAAACGGACAAGATAAAAAATAGCATACAAAGGGCTAAAAAATGGTAAAGTTAAAAAAACAACAGCTTTCTGATAATTTTGGCTGTTGTTAGTTAATATTTGTTATTGCTAGCGTTTATTTTGGATGGTTCAAAGGCAATAAAAGCCTAAAGACGGAAAGGCGTTGATAAACAGTATGTTATAAATAATTCTTATTTTTTATAAGACCCCCCTATGAAAATCTCGCCAATCCACTTTTAAAAATCTCAATGGCGTTGTTGCTACGCGGGCGGGTGAAAAAGTTTTTTCGTCAGTTTTTGGGAAATAATAAAAAGCTATTATTTTTTTAAATTTTAAATAATCTTCTTACTATTGGTTGAGTTGATTAATATATTCTTGCAGTTTCTCGTTTTGATTACTATATTCTTGAATTTGCTCAGAAATTTCAGTTTCTATTTTTTGCTTTCTCGTCTCCTCGTTTTCCAAATAACCAGTATTTTGTAAAGCCCTACATAGAGATGGATGATTCGACATTACACTGTAATAAGGAGCTCCAGTACAAGCGTTTATATCTCCTAGAATATCAGAGAAACCAAAATATGGTCTTTTAATAAAAATGAAGGCCCTTAAAGGGTCTGTGGCGTTAAGAACAATATGATAATTTCCGATAACGATTATAGCTATAAAGCCAAAGAGACCAATTAATAGGTTCCTTGTTTTTTTACTTATCTTTATATCACTGGTTAATCTTAAATTTTTCATATAAATTTTATTAATTAAATTATTCGTAATAAATTACTTTAATTTTAAATACAAAAAAGACCCACCGAAACCACCGACAAATCCTTTCGGGTTGTCCATATCCCTTTCGAGATATAACCTTATCGCTAAACAAAGTGGCGGCTCAGTGAGTCGTTGTTATAGCGATAAGGTTTTGTGAACCATGCCCATTAGGGTTTAGGTTATTTGTATTGTTACCTATATTATATTTTAATATTAGAAAAAAATCAATGGTGTATAATAAAAAACTGACGAATAAAATGGCTTATTTTAGGTAAAATATTGACTTATTATGTGTAGCTTGGTAATATATGGGTAGGTTTAGATAGAATCCCAATATTAAAATAGGAGAAAATAGTTATAGGAATTAGAAAGTATTTTTAGTAAAGAGAAAACAGGAAGCAGTAAACAGTAAACAGTAAATAGTTAAGAGTAAAGAGGAGACAGTTTATGCCTTTTAAAGCAAGGGTTAACTGTCTTTTATTTATTTTTAACTATTTGCTTATGGAAAACTATATACTATTAGATTTATTTAAAGAATTTATTAATGACTGCGAGTTGATTGAGGGGTTAAGGAAAGAAAGTATTAGGGGGTATAAACAATCCTTTGAGCTCTTTCAAAAAATGTTTCCAAATTTAACCGCCGATGAATTAAGTCCTAGAATATTAAGAGAATTTTTTATAAAAATACAAAAAAGAGAGAGGACGGCGGGAAAGATGGGGACAAGAATTGGCGTAAAAAATTCTACAATCGCGACTTACAGGAGCAAATTAAATAGATTTTTTAAATGGCTTAAAAGACAAAAATACATAAAATCTAATCCCTTAAAAGATGTTCCTTATCCTAAAGTCGAATATAAGGATAGAAAATATCTTAAAAAATGGGAAATCGAAAAAATATTGTTTGCGGTCAATGAATCCATTGGACAGCGAGATAGTTTGATAGGAAAGAGAAATAAATTAATAATCTATTTGGGTATTTATTGTGGCTTAAGAAGAGGGGAATTTATGAATCTCAAATTAACCGATATAGATTTTGAAAGAAAACTGCTAACTGTTAGAGGTGAAACTTCAAAGTCTAAATTTTCTCGTGTTATTCCAATAAAAGGGCAATTAATTACTTTATTAAAAGAATACTACATAGAGAGAAAAAGAAAAGGATATGAAACGCCATATTTATTAATTTCTTCCAAAAATAAAAATGGGTATTTTACTTATGATGGCTTGAAACATTTGGTTGAAAAAATTAGAAAAATAACAAAAACTAATTTTCATGTTCATTTATTGAGACATACCTTCGCAGTAAATATGGTTAATCAGGGTTGTGGCATTGAAAAGTTAAAACAGTTAATGGGGCACTCTGATATTAGAATGACTACAGCGTATTTAAGATGTCTACCGACCGATATGATGAGAAACGACGTTGAGCTGTTAGATATTGAGAAGTTTGTATAAATCCGCTATATTATAAAAGCGAATGTAAATTAAAATTTAATATATGTTTTGACAGTATTTTGTTCGGGGTTGTATTCTACCATTAAACAGGTCATTACAACGGTATTAATTATATTGAGTTATTTCTCTGATTTACTTTTTACTTAGCGAAAAAACATTAAAATCATAATGGGTAAATTGATGGTAAGGAGAAGGTCACCGGTTCAATCCCGGTCAACGGCTCAGAGAAAGACAGACCTAGTAGGTCTGTTTTTTTGTTTTTGTATAAATATAGACTTCTGTTGATTTTATGAGGTTTTTAGATTAATATTTAAGAATATGGAAACCTTATCAGGTAAAAAAATTTCTAAAATTGGCATCGGCAGCTATGGCGTCGGGGGTAGGGGGCATAGAGACATGGAAATTACTGAAAAACTTGAAGATGAAAAATATATCAAGGCCTTAGCCTATACGCTTGATCGAGGGATTAATTTTACCGAGATTGCGGTCGGGTACGGCCACGGCCAATCTTTGGTTCTGTTTAAAAAAGCTTTAGACATGAGCTCGGTGAGCAGGGAGGATATATTTTTAACTCATTCTTTGTACCCGAGAGACCTATCGTCTATATCAGAAGCTGATCAGGACATTGCCAGCTTTTATAAAATAATGGAAACCACTTATGCCGATTCGACTCTTGTCACCCAGTCTTTTATCAAGAAGTTTGGTGAAGAGGCTACGTATATTTTTTTGCACAATCTTCTTGACTCAGGAAAAACTAGATTTATTAGTCTTTCTAACGCGAATATAGACTGCCTTAGAAATTTTAAAAAAGAATTTAATGATAAATTCTATGCCCATGAAGGGCACTTGAGTTTTGAAATCAGAGTCTTGCAGGATAAGGGTATTTTTAAAGTTTGCAAGGAGTTAGGTGTTGAAAATATTATCTGGCGCCCTCTCCGTAGGAATAAAACATTCTTGCATCATTGGGAGTTGTTGGTCGAGTTGGCAGAAAAATACAAAAAAACGCAGGGTCAAATTATATTAAATTGGCTTTGTCATTCTGGCTATAGGCCGATGGTTATGTCTGCTAGTAAAAAACATATAGATGATAATATTGCGGCGCCTAATTTTATTATGTCTCCCGAGGATTATGAGCGGATAGATAATTTTAGACCAGCCGCTTTAAATTATAATCCACCAACAATTAACTGGGACGATCCTAGTGCAGGAGATTCCATAGTAACTCTAGTTAATGATTTTGAGGAGCATTTTTCATCTCTAAGCAAATAATTATTTATACTATTAAACTATGAGCGTAAAAATTATTTATTTTGTCCACGGAACCACAATTGATAATGAAACCGGAAAATGCACTGGTTGGGCAGGCGGTGAATTATCAGAATTAGGAATCAAACAGGCAAAAGATTTAAAAGACCAAATTAAAGAAAAAGATTTTGAAGTGATGTTTTGCTCTGATTTAAAAAGAGCAGTTGATTCCGCTAACTTAGGATTTGCTGGCTATTGTCCGATTATCCCAGACAAGAGGCTGAGAGAATGTAATTACGGAGATTTAACTCAGGCGGATGAGGATTTAGTAAACTATTACAATCAAATAGATAAATCTTTTCCCGGTGGAGAGAGCCTAAAAGATGTTGAAGCAAGGATAAGAGATTTTGTTGAGTATCTCAAGAAGGAATACAATAATAAATGTATTGCTATAATGGCGCATAAAGCTCCCCAATTAGCCCTTGAAGTAGTTTTGGGCGGGAAGACCTGGGAGCAGGCCTTGAATGAAGATTGGCGTAATAAAAAAGCCTGGCAGCCGGGTTGGCTTTATATGGTGCTTTAATTTTTATGATATTTCATGGCCAGAACCGATCTAATAGGTCGGTTTTTTAGTCGGTGAAGGCAGGATTGGCTCCGGTCTGACTTCAGTTAGCGACCGCTCCGGCCTAGGAGTCGGGAAAAATCTGAAAAAGTTTGACGGTTAGCGGCTAATAATGTAAAATATAGATATAAACTAATTAATTAATTAATTAATCAGTTAATTTCTATTAGCCGGTTAATCTCAACAAAGCATGGAACAAAGAAGTTTTTTTCACATTTTTAATTAACCTCTAAAAAAATCTATGAACAAGAAAGTTTTGTATTCGATCGCGATGATCGGCGTCGTCGCCGCTCTAGCCGCCGGTGGAACCTACGCTTACTTCACCGCGACCAGAACCACTAGCGCCAACCGCTTCGCGGCCGGTACTTTGGACTTAGACGTCGCGGCCAATGGTAACAAACTCGAACCGTTTGTTATCGAAAATATGGGCGATAACGCCAATATTTCCGGGACCAAGACCTGGACTATCAAAAATACCGGTTCTTTACCGGGTCGTCTCTTAGTCCGTTTGCAAAATGTCGTTAATACGGAAAATGGCTGCAACGACCAGGAAAAAACCGCCGATCCGACTTGCGAAGAAGTCGGCAAACAGGGTAACCTGGGCGGTGTTATTACTCTAAAAGTTGCTTTAGACGATGTCGATAAAGTAGAGTCTACTTTAGCGACTGATCAGCAGACCAAGATCGGTACAGATTGGAGCGCTTTACCGGCTATAGTTTTACAGCCGAATGAGGAGAGAACTGTTACTGCTCATTGGGCGGCCGATGAAGCTACTTATGGCAATGAGATCCAAAGCGACGATACGCAATTCGATGTCAATTTCCGTTTGATTCAGTTAATCAACGGGCAGGCACCGAGCAATCAATAAAAATCGCACCATTCAATTTATGATAAATAGGGCAGCTCAGGAGTTGCCCTATTTATCATCAAGAGTCACATGAAATTTATCAGATTTATTTTAAGCTTAATTAAATGGGCCGTTTTGATCGGTATTACGCTACTGGCCCTTTATATCCTTAGCTCTAATTTTAATATTTTTGGCGGCTATCAACCGTTTTTAGTTCAGTCCGGCTCGATGGAGCCGTCGATTATGACCGGCGACGTAGTCGTTATCCAGAGTCGGGGGACTTATTTTATCAATGACGTTGTGACTTTCCGCACGGGGAATAATGATCGGATCGTGACGCATCGAATCGTAGCCGTCGAACCGGCTCAGGCCAATCGCTATGCGACTAAAGGCGACGCTAACCGTTCCGGCGATGAAGATAGTATCAGCGACGAGCAGATTATCGGTAAAGTCGTCTTAGTTATTCCTAAATTAGGCTATTTTGTCGCGTTCAGCAAATCGTCCCGCGGCTTGATTTTTATCCTGATTATACCGGCGGTAATTCTTATTTTAGATGAGCTGGTAAAAATAAAAAAGAATGCTCAGGCCAGAGATTAAAAGGCTAGCGCTCTTCTTAATATTGTTATATTTTTTCTTAATTAAAACCGGTTATACCGATGCCGATATTTTCGCCGAAAGAGTCGTTAGCCATAATAAATTTTCCGCGCTCAGTCTGGATTTTTCGACCAGAAGCTCTTTTAATAATAGTCCGGCCACCAGCCTTTTCCATTCGCTCGGGATCCAGCCGGGTGGTTTCGATTTAGCCGCGGCGCGAGTCAAGGCGGAGACAGATACAAAATTTCGTTATCGTCTGCGATCGGTTAAGACTAATGGCGATGATTTATTTTGTGGCAAATTGCATCTGAAAGTTTTTAATCGTAATTTTTTTGAAGTTTTTAACGGCTCCTTGCTCGACCTGTCGCTGACAACGATCAATTCCGATCCACGCGATTTTATCTTCTTTGTTAGTCTGGACGATCAGGACGCGGCCCTGAAAAATAAGATCTGTGAGTTTAATTTTGATTTTAGAACATTTCGCGTTACGCCTGATGAGCAGGGCGGCATCTTTGCTCAGCGTTTGATCGGTAATGTTATTTCTAGCGGCAATTAGCAATTAATCTGCTCCCTTTACAATATGATAAAAAAAATAAATAAATATCTTAATTCTCGCTTTTATCGCTGTCTGGTTACCGGCTATATAATTTTTATTGTCATAGTTATTCTTTTTTCGGTCGATATTTTTAGCCCCTTCCATAGTTTTACCAATAAATCCGATTCGATGAATCCGGTTATCGATCGGGGCAGTATTACGATTGTCAAAAGCTTCGCGAGTTATCAGATTGGCGACGCTATCGCCTATTACGCCCAGATCGACGGTCAGGAAGAAATAATTACTCATCGGATAATGGACATCGGCGGTAACGTCTATACGACCAAAGGAGACGCTAACGAAGTAGCGGATCGGGAACTGGTCAAGCCGCGTCTAGTTATCGGAAAAGTCGTCGCGGTCATTCCTTACCTCGGCCATTTGATCAGATTTGCTAAGAGTTTAGTCGGTAATTGGTTACTTATCATCCTGCCCGCTTTCGTTATCATCGCTTCGGAAATAGCGCGGATAACCATGGAGTTAGAACGGAACGAGCGAGAGAAAAATAATTAGCCAACCGGCTAATCTAGATAGCAAAAAATATAGCCCTGGGCTATATTTTTATTTGTCTGATTATTTTTTTGTCCGGTATTTCAGCTGAATTTTTTTATTGTCTCACTCAGTGTTCGGACTAGCGAGTTCTGCTGATTTAGTCGGTAGAAGCGATGGAGCCCAATTTTAACTTTATTGAATAATTGCGCCTGTTCCATTATTTTTAGGTGTTGCGAGGTGAGCGGCCGGGACATCTTCAGGGTGGCGGCGATATCGCTCGCCGACATCTGTTTCTTGGCGCTTAAGAGTTTAAAAATCCGGTGTCGGTTATTGTCGCCGATAGCTTTAAAAGAGTTTACTAAGAGAGACTCTTTCGCGTCGTTAAAGGTTTTTCTGATTTTTTTTAATTCTTGCGGACTGAGCATGAGTTAAATGTTTTATTAATTATTTAACTGTCAGGTCTTATTGCCAAATTATACAATATTATGCCAATATTCGTCAATGATTAAATTAATTGACTTTTTTAACGATTAGTCTTAAGATTAAAAATCGCTATTTTTTGTCGGCCGACTCGAAGCAAAATTAATTGTTTAATAATATGAAAATTAGCCAAAAATCTTCTGAATGTGTCATCTGCGACAAAAAGGGAAACTTTCTCTTGCAGGATTTTTTTCGTCTCCTGAGTAACGTTAATCGGTTTCGTATTTTTTGCGCGCTAGTTGAGCAAGGAGAATTAAGTGATCAAGATATTAAGGATATTTTAGATATCTCTAAGGCAGCGAGCACTAAACATCTCCAAGCTTTAGTCGAAAAACAGATATTATTAAAGAAAAAACAAGCGGCTGTGACCTATTATTTTCTTAATAAAAATAATCTGGGCGTTCAGATTGCCCAAAGAGCTTTTATTGATTTTGGTAAAAATAAGGGAAATTAAAACTCGAGACGATGATGTTGTAGTATTTAAAAGAACTCTGAAATAGATATGCAAAAAAACAGACTATTAATGTCTGTTTTTGTTTGGGTCGGATTAGTATATAATAGGTATATATCATTACCTATTAAATAAGCCGACCAGGAGCGTGTAATATTACGCGTTATGTAACGTTATTATTATGGAGGAGAAAGGCTCGCCAATTAAATTAGATAATGAAAACATGCTCGTCGCCCAGGCTAAAACTGATGACCGCGCTTTTGCGACCTTATACGATTTTTATTTCCCGAAGATCTATTTTTTTGTACTCAAACGGACCGGGCAGAAAGAAACGACGGAGGATATCGTTTCCGCAGTCTTTATGAAAGTTTTTACCGGGCTGAAGGATTTTCGACCTAATCATAGTAATTCTTTTGCCGCCTGGATCTATCGGATTGCAAGCAATAAGCTGACTGATTATTACCGCCAGGCAGGCCGACGGCCGGTTGTCGATATCGCGAGCATTGCCGAGCCGAGCGACGAAAGTCAAGATCCGCAAGCTGATACTATTCGTCAGTATAACCGAGTCATAGTGGAAAAAACTCTGGCCTGCCTACCGGCCCGCGATCAGGAACTCTTGCAGCTTAAATTCTTTTCCGAGTTAAATAATATAGAAATCGCCCAAGCTCTTAAGACTAACCCTAATAACGTCGGCGTCTGGCTCTACCGCGCCCTTAAGAGATTTCAAGAGATTTACCAAAAATATGAATAAAGAAAAAGCCAAATTATTAAATGAAGCGCTCGCTCTCGGTACCAACCCGGCGGACTGTAATGATCCGGAGATTTCGGCGTTATTAGAAGCAGGAGAGAAGATTAAGGACTCCGCTTTTAATAACTTAGCGCCCGCTGCCGATTTTCAAGAACGCCTCAGAGCGGAAATATCGGCCCGGCGTCAAACTAATACTTTTTCTATGAAAGACAAAATTGCTGCACTTTGGGAGAATTGGCGCTCCCGTCTGACCATTCGCCGTTTAGCGCCGGCGCTCGCCTTCGTCGTCCTGATTGCCGTGATCATTACGGCGGTTAAATTCTGGCCGGGCGGCGTTCCGTCTCCTTTTATTATCGATGCGGCTTACGCCAAGGATAACTTTACGGTTACACCGACCTCGGGCGGCGAGGCTGGCGTCGAAGCTGATACCCAGTTTATTATTAAGAGTAAAGTCGCGATCAAAGATATTAATACTTTGCGCGGCAATATAAAACTATCGCCCGACGCCGATTTCGATCTGAAAGTGGTAAGTGATCATGAGTTCCGCCTGACCCCGAAGGAAAAATTAGCGGACCGGCGCGTTTATAAACTCGCGATCGCTTCGACCTACGTTAACGAAGGCGGTCTTTCTGTCGATCATATTTATTCCTGGGCTTTCCAGGTCAAAGATAAATTCAAGGTTGTCGGTTCGACGCCGGCTAACCGCACGAGCGCCCCGGCTAATACCGGAATCGAAGTAACTTTCAGCACGGAAAATTTCAGCGGTTTCGAGAATGCTTTCAGTATCACTCCGACTGTCGCCGGGAAGTTTGAAAAACATAAACGAACCATGGTTTTTGTGCCCGATAAACCCTTAGCTACCAGCACCCTCTATACCGTCGTGGTCAATACATCGGTCGTAAATACTGATACTAATGAGCATCTGGCCGAACCCTATAATTTACAATTTGAAATCCAAAACGATAATGCCGCACCCGCGACGATAAACTTTACCGACGATATGGTCGAGTTTTCAACCAGCCAGAGTCCGGCGATGTCGGTCTATATTAATAATCAGAAAGAGGGTCAGAAAATTTCGACCAAGGTTTATAACTATCGCAGCGTGGACGATTTTACAGCCGCTTTGCAGAAATATTATGAAGTTCCGAACTGGGCCTATAGTACCCGCGCTAACGCTGAGTTTGATTATTCTCATCTCTCTTTAGTTTCTAATTCTGATCTGCCTATTTCTAAAAATGATCGCGGTAATTATTTAGTTCTGCCTAATAATTTACCGGCCGGCTTCTATTTATTAGAAGCTACTTTGGGTGGGAGTCAGGCCCGTATTTTTGTTCAGGTTTCCGATATCTCCGCCTATACGGCCGTGACTAATAATAAGATTTTATTCTGGTCTAACGATATCAGTTCAAATAAGCCGGTCGCAGCGAAGATTACCGACCTTAATACGAAGGCAGTAACGACGTCTGACGCGAGCGGTGTCGCGACGATCAGTACGGCAAGTAGCGCGACGACGACGACTGCGCTGTACGCCGTCGAATTCGGCGGGAAGACTCTGCTCGTTAGCGTCCCGCCTTCTTACGGCGCGCAAAATTCCGACGATCCTAGCAATACTTATTGGAGCTATCTCTATACCGATCGCAGCCTTTATCAGCCGAAAGATGAGATTAATTTTTGGGGA
>Ga0209016_1001102_pt1 | contig 23743 bp, 21 predicted proteins | sample EPASupsiteSAE305_FD_187265 | JGI IMG/M metagenome (GOLD analysis project Ga0209016, IMG submission 187265) | Bioremediated contaminated groundwater microbial communities from EPA Superfund site, New Mexico - SAE3-05 (SPAdes) (version 2) | ecosystem: Environmental > Aquatic > Deep subsurface >...
ATACCGGCGACGTCCCGACAGAAAAGGGCAATGCCCAGGCTCCCGCCGCGGCAAACAAGTCGTTCGCGGATGCCATGAACAAGGCCCTCGGCGGCGACAAGCAGGATAATCTTTCAAGCGGCGCTCCCCAGTCCAGCATGATGGGCGGCGCCCTCAAGCCGGGCGAGGCTTCCGCCACTGTGTCTCCCGCGGCAGCAGCGGACCGCCAGGCGGAATTGCTGGGCCAGACGGCTTCCAAGGTGAATCCCAATGAACTGCTCGCCTCGGCCAATCTGCCCGCTTCTTCCGCCGCTTCGCCGGCCAAGGCTCTTGCAGCCGCTGCTCCCGCTTCCAACTGGGCGGGCGAGGCCGCGTCTTTCGACTCCGCCATCGGCTCCTCCAACGCCCCGTCAGTGACCGGCGGCACCGGAGGTGATTTCTCCGGCGGTTCCTTCTCTTCTTCGCTCGGCAACGGATTCTCCGGCGGCGACTTCGGCGGTTCGTCCGCCGGAGGCGGTTCCAGCTTCTGGAGCCCTGACAGCACCAGCGATTTCTGGAAGGCGGATGATTCTCCCGTCTCCGCCGGCGGCAAGGAAAGCTTCGAGGACGCCTTCAAGCTGGACGACGAACCTTCGGCCCTTTCTAACCAGCCCTACAGACTGGATATGGATGCCTCCGAGGCCGTTGTGATGAAGTATTCGCCGGTTTCATCGAAAGCTATGTATGAGAAGGTCGGCGCGATGCAGCAGGCTCCTTCAATAGAGGATGAGTTCTATAATGACTATGAAGGCGCAATACTGGCGGCCAACGTGGCTCTGCGCAAGAATCCTTCCGACGCCAGGGCTTACCTCAAGCGTGCGCAGGCCAACTACGGCCTTAAGCGCTATGAAGACGCAATGGGCGACGCGCGCGCCGCGCTGGAAATAGAGCCTTCGTCCGCTCAGGGCTATACCATAATAGCCTGGTCTTACTTCCAGACCGGGGAATACATGCAGTCCCTTGACGCCGCCACCCGCGCGCTCACCATCGACCCCAATTCGGCCGACGCCTGCCATGCGCGCAGCCAGGCCGAGGAGAAGCTTGGCCGCTACCGCGAAATGCTGACCGACCTCAAGCGCGCGGTGGACCTGGACAAGGAAACTTATTTCGAGAAGTTCCAGAACGCGCTGCTCCTCTACGGGGACAAGGCGCCGGAGTTCCTGGTTTACAGCGACGGACGCAAGGCCGTCAAGGCCGAGTCCTCTCCCAAACAGGGCAAGTTCCCAGTCAAGGGAGCCCTTGCCATAGGCGGTCTCGCGCTGGCCGGCCTGATGTTCGCCGCCATGATGAAGCGCGGTTCCTCAGCGGCCAGCATCGCCGAAGCCGGAGAGGCCGACGTTTCCCCAGCGGCGGACACGGAAGCCCCGCTTCCGCAGCAGGAGGGGACGCTCATCTCCGGTAAATACAAGGTGATGGACCTCGTGGCTCAGACTCCGCTGGCCACCGTTTTCTCCGGAGAAACGCTGGAGGGCGGTCGCAAAGTGACGGTAAGCATGCTTAACGCCGATCTTAACGCGGAACAGTCCGCCCGCTACATAGAGCAGCTTTCGGGCTACAAGGCTGTTTCACATCCCAATGTGGCCGCGCTGCTCGCGGTGGCGCAGGATGAAGGGTCGGTCTATTCCGTGGAGGAGCTTGTGGATGGGCCTTCGCTGGAAAGCCGCCTCGGCGAGAACGGGAAGCTGACGCTGGACGAGGTCAAGAAGGTTTTCAAGGGCGTGTGCGGCGGTCTTTCCGCCATGCACGCGAAGGGACTGCTTAACGGCGGACTCCTCCTCTCGGACATCAAGCTCTGCGGCGACAGCGCCAAACTGACCAACGCCGGATTCGGAGCCGTCATAAACAGGGCGGACAAGGGGCATGCGGCCTATGCGGCTCCAGAAGCCCTGACCGGGATTCCTTCGAAGGCTTCTGACCTCTACTCCCTCGGCGCGGTGGTCTACCGCTCCCTGACCGGCATCGCGCCGAAGGTGGATAAGGATGGATTCAAGCTTGCCTCCGAGATAGACAAGAATCTGCCGCTGGCCGTTGATGTCATGTTCTCCAGGGCGTTCGAGTTGAATCCCGAGAAGCGCCTCCAGTCCGTCGACGAGTTCTACTCGATGCTGGAAAAGATAGAGTACGAGCGGAAAGCCTGAACGGTTATTTGAAAAGCGAAAAGGCCCCCTGAAAAGGGGGCCTTTTTCTTTCGCGGAATATTGTCATTGCCGTGTGGGGGCTAGGGCTGTTCCCAGCCGGTTGAGCGCAGGGCCTCGAAGAGGGCCACCGCCGCCGAGGACGAGAGGTTAAGGGAGCGTACATCCCCCGTGACGGGTATTCTGAACAGACGGCCGGCGTATTTTTCGTATATCTCCGGCGGGAAGCCGGAAGACTCGCTGCCGAAGACGAGATAGCTGTCCGGCGTGTATTTTGCCTGCCAGAAGGATGTCTGCCCCTTTGTGGAGAAGAATATCAGGTCAGCCGCAGGTCCGGCGTGGGCGAGGAAATCCTCGAACGTATTGTGGCGCGTCCAGCGCAGTTTTGGCCAGTAATCAAGGCCGGAACGCCGTATTTCCTTGTCCGCTATCTTGAAGCCCAGCCTTCCCACGAGGTGGAGATGCGTGCCCGTGGCCACGCAGGTGCGGCCTATGTTGCCGGTGTTGAACGGTATTTCGGGATTAATCAGGACGATGTTCATGGTCGTAAAAAAACGCGCCGGACTTTCGCCCGGCGCGTTTTTATCTTCCAATCCTTATTCTTCCCACTTAATGTAGGGGGGCATGAAGGGATGGGGCAGGTCGGCGTGGTTAGGAATGACGCGGAACGCGAAATCCTGCCTGCCGGAACGGGCCATGGTCATGTCTCCCTCGTAGATATAGGCCTCGCCGTCGCGGCCGGTGGGGTTGAGTATGACCTTGGTGTCGTTCTCCAGCTCTCCCTTTGAATGCAGCTGCCCTACGCAGACCTGAACCTGAACTTCTTCCGGCCTCAGGTTGCCGAGCATTACCCTGGCCTTGAAGTGCATCTTCTGGCCGGTGCAAGTCTCGTGGTGGTGGCGGGGGCTGTCGTCCGTTATGCGGACGCGGCTCCAGTTTTCTCCCACGCGGTAGCGCCACTTGGCCAGCTCGGCGGCGAAGCCGTCGGACAGCAGCTTCTTGCCGTAGCGGTGCGCCGGGGTGTAGAGGCGGTCGAAATACTCGCGCACCATCCTGTGGGTGGAGAACTGCGGGGTTATGCGGCTGACCGAGTTCTTCATCTTTTCCACCCAGCCCCTGGGTATGCCGTGCTGGTCCTTGCTGTAATAGAGCGGCGCCACTTCCTTGCCGAGCAGGTTGCAGATGGCCTCGCTTTCAACGTTGTCGCGCTCGGCCTCGTCGTTGTAATGCTCGGAGCCACCTATCGCCCAGCCGACTTCGGGGGAATAGGCTTCCGGCCACCAGCCGTCCAGCACTGAAAGGTTGAGCACGCCGTTTATGGAGGCCTTCATGCCGCTTGTGCCGGAAGCTTCAAGCGGGCGTATGGGGTTGTTGAGCCACACATCCACGCCCTGCACTATGTAGCGGGCCACGTTCATGTTGTAGTCTTCTATGAAGACCAGCTTGTTCTTGAAGCGTTTGTCCTGCATCAGGCGGGCAATGGTTTTGACGAGTTCCTTGCCGGCGGTGTCGGCCTGGTGAGCCTTTCCGGCGAACACCAGCTGTATGGGCTGCTGGGGGTTGTTGATGAGCGCGTCAAGCCTGTCCAGGTCGCGGAACAGCAGCGTCGCCCTCTTGTAGGTGGCGAAGCGGCGCGCGAAGCCGATGGTTAGCACTTCCGGCTTGAGAAGGTCTTCTGTCTCGTCCAGAACGGTGGAGTCGGCCCCCAGGCGCGCGAGCTGGCGGCGCATGCGCTGGCGGACGAGGTTTATCATCTTGCCCTTGCGTATCTGGTGGGTGTTCCACATCTCTTCGTCGGGGATGGTGTATATCTTGTTCCAGTCGCACACGTCGGGTATTTCCGGGCAGCAGCCGCTGTCCGGTTTCTTGAGGTATTTAAGGTAAAGGCTGTGGTGCTCGTGGCTTATCCAGGAGGAAGTGTGCACGCCGTTGGTTACGCTGGTTATGGGCATTTCGCTGAAGGGAATCTGCGGGAACACCTTGCGCCACATCTCGCGCGAAACGTCGCCGTGCAGCTTGGCAACGCCGTTTAGGTACGCGGCAAGGCGGAGGGCCACCACCGTCATGCAGAAGGTGGCAGATTTCTGCTCTTCCTTGCCGATGGCGATGAACTCCTCCCACGATATGCCGAGCTCGCGGGTGTAGGGCTCCATGAAGCGGCGGACCAGTTCGGGGTCGAAATGCTCGTTGCCGGCGATAACGGGGGTGTGGGTGGTAAAGACGGAACTTGCCCACACGGCCTCGCGGGCTTCGTGGAAGGAGAGGTTTTTCTCCTTCATTACCTTGCGGATGCGCTCGAAGAGCAGGAAGGCCGCGTGGCCTTCGTTGATATGGTAGACGGTGGGCTTCAGGCCCAGGGCTTCAAGGGCCTTAACGCCGCCGAGGCCGAGCACTATCTCCTGCTTTATGCGGACCTCGCGGTCGCCGCCGTAAAGCTGTTCGGTGATAAGGCGGTGATGGGGGGCGTTCTCCGGCAGGTTAGTGTCCAGCAGGTAAAGGGACGTCCTGCCCACGGGGACCTGCCATACGCCGGCGAGAATGGTCTCGTTGCCGAGAGGAACCGGCACGTTGAGGGGCTGGCCGTTCTTGTCCTTGGCGCGGACGACGGGCATGTTGGCCCAGTCGTTCTCGGGATAGCGTTCCATCTGCCAGCCCTCGCGGTTGAGCACCTGCTGTATGTAGCCCTTCTGGTAGTAGAGGCCGACGCCGACGAGGGGGAGGCCCAGGTCGCTGGAGGATTTAAGATGGTCTCCGGAAAGCATGCCGAGGCCGCCGGAATACATGGGCAGGCCTTCCCCGATGCCGAACTCCATGGAGAAATAGGCCACCATGAAGTCCTTTTCGTTCTTGTCGTGGTTCTTGTCGTACCAGGTTTCCCTGGAGATGTAGGAGTCAAATTTTTGCTTTATGCCGTTAAGTTGGCCGGTGAAGGCGGGGTCCTTGGACAGCTCTTCAAGACGGGCGGGAGGTATCGCGCCCAGAACCCATTTCGGGTTGCGGTGGGAGCGGTGCCACAGATCCTCGTCCATGGAGACTAGCATCGTTATCGCATCCCAGTTCCAGGTGAACCACATGTTCTGGGACAACTCGGCCAGGGGCTTAAGGTTGTCCGGCAGGTTGGGCGCTACGTTGAAGGAATGTATTTTCATCATTTATATGCAAATCCGCCGATTTAGTCTTTCCCCGATGCATACGGACGGAGGGGAAGCGGCGATGGTACATAAATTATAGCAAGTTTGTATTGGAGAAATAGAAAAACCCTGGCTTGGCCGGGGTTTTTCTGTTTTAGGAAGCTATTTCTTTACGGGTTTGCTCTTTTTAGGGGGACAATTAACCCTGTCTCTTTCATTTGTATGATTGCCGCTTCCCCGCATTCCGCAGCCTGGTTCACAAGCCGGCAATATGCGTCTTGCCGTGGCTAAGATCAGCTGTTTGCATATGCTGCCAAGTTGTTTGGCCCGGATTCCCCTTTCACATATATGGTGCGGCTTGGGAACGCGAAATCCACGCCCATGTCGCTAAACTTTTCCATAATAAGCAGATTTATACGCTGTTGCGTGTCCATATATTTGTTGTAGTCTGAATCCTCTACGTAGTAAACAGTTTCTATGTTAAGGCTGGAATCCCCGAAACCGCTAAAATGAGAGCGATCAAATGTGGCAAGAGGTTGCGCCATTATTATTTTTCTTATTTCCTCCGGTAACATTTCCATTGTCTTGCGTTCCGTGTCATAGGTGACACCGACTTTGAAAACAACTCTGCGTTTTGTCATTCGATGATAATTGCGGGGCCGAGAACCTATCAGGTCACTATTGGAAAAAACAATCTGCTCGCCGCTCAAACTCCGCAATTTAGTGGTCTTGATTCCTATATGTTCCACCGTGCCCATATAATCACCTGTAATGATGAAGTCCCCGATTTCAAAAGGCTTGTCAAATAGGATGGCGAAATAGGCAAATAAATCCCCAAGTATTGCTTGCGCGGCTAGGGCAACCGCCACGCCTCCGATCCCCATGCCCGTGAGCAGCGCTGATACCTTTATGCCCAGATTATCCAGCAACAAGAGAAAGCCAAGGGACCAAAGCATGAAATTGAAGATTCCAAGCATTCCGGACAATGCCTTTTTGTGGCCAGTGGCGTCCGCTGATTTTACAAGACGGGTTTCAACAAGGTGTCGGCCCACTCTTGAAAGGCTGTTTATGACAAAAAGTCCCAGCAGGATTTTTCCCGTGCCATCCACTGCTGTCATGATTTTATGTGACAGGTTCAAATAGCGCGTCGAAAGCAGGAATACAAGATAGTAAAGGCATGGATAGCCGTGGCGATCGATTATCTCGATCGCCAGATCGTCAATATCCGTCTTGGTGGTTTTGGCCCAGTTTCGAAGATGTTTGAATAAACGCTCTCTGGTCAATCTCAGCGCCAGAATGCCTGTGCAGACAATCGCTATAAAGATAAGCCAATTCCTTATGCTGTTTTCCAGAAAGAGTGAATCAAGGCCAACAATGTAGCTCATCAAGTTCTCCTTTGCGCGATAATATACCGGGGCATACCCCTATGATGCGGCAAAAACATGTGCGTTTTTGAACTTAATACCTATGACTGCGTCTTCTGCCGGTTGAATCCCTCCGGAGAAGAACACAATAACTCCGGCACCGGACTGCGCATATATCAGTTTTTCCCGGCCAATGCTTTCTACTGTCATGACTTTCGCTTTTATGGCATTAGAGTCATTTTCGGAGGCCAGGGAGATGTCCTCCGGCCTGACTCCAAAAAGCACTGGCCCTCTGTAATCTGCTCCTACTTTATAGTGCATGGCGGTGGTGTTCGGTAACAGCTTCGCGCCGCCACATAAAAATTGCCGATCTGAATCATTCCCTTCGATTGCACCGCTGAGCATATTCATGGGGGGGTTCCCAAGGAATGATGCAATGAAGGGATTGTCTGGATCCGCGTATAGTTTCGCCGGTGTGCCAACTTGAGCTATGCGCCCATTCTGTATTACGGCCACTCTGTCTCCCAGCGTCATGGCTTCAATCTGATCATGAGTCACATATATGGTTGTTATCCCCAACCGGCGCTGGAGCATTTTCAATTCACGCCTCATCGCCACGCGCAGCTTCGCGTCAAGATTGGATAAAGGCTCATCCAGCAGGAAAAGCGAGGGTTTTCTGACTATTGCCCGCGCTATCGCTACTCTCTGGCGTTGTCCGCCTGACAATTCTGCAGGCATTGCATTCAGCAAATCCTCTATAGACAGGAGCCGTGCGGTTTCCTCCACCTGTCTTGATATAACTTCTTTTTTCTCATGAGCGATTTCAAGCGGAAACGAGATGTTCTGCCGGACGGACATGTTCGGATAAAGCGCATAGCTCTGGAATACCATGGCCACATTCCGTTTCCCCGGGGGTATAAAAATGTTCTCTATGCTGTTTGCAACCGTGTCGCCGGCAAACAGGACTTTTCCGTTGGTGGGTTTTTCCAGTCCGGCTATCACATTAAGGAGAGTCGATTTGCCACAACCCGATGGCCCTAGCAACACGAAAAATTCCCCGTCCCGAACTTCAAGGTCAATATTGTCCAGAACCGAGATTTTGCCTCGCAGGGATATGAAATGTTTTGAGACATGTTCCAGTGTGATGTTCATCCTTTCACCGCTCCTTTCGTAAGACCGCCTATGATATGACGCTGGAAAAGCAGTGTTAATCCGATTACTGGCAGGATTGACAGCATGGACGCGGCCATGATTGTGCCCCAGGGTGTTTCACCGTGCAAACCCTGGAACAAGGCTATGCCTACGGGGATTGTTCGTGCGCTATGGTCGGAAGTCAAAAGCAGTGCGAACATAAACTCATTGAATGCCGCTATGAAAGACAACAGCAGCGCTGCAAAAACCCCGGGTTTCGCTACAGGTATAAGGACCTTCAGGAGGATTTGCAGATTGCTGCAGCCATCAATGACTGCCGCCCGGTCCAAGTCGCGCGGAAGCTGGGAAAAATAACTGGCCAGAATCCATAGCGAAAGCGGTAGAATCCATGCAGTGTAAGGTAGGACCAGCGCGCTATAAGTATTATTAAGCTCCAGCCTGGTCATAAGGTTAAGAATATATCCGGCCAGGCTAATCTGCGGGAACATGGAAACAGCCAATACTCCCAGTAATAGTATCCCGCTGCCGGGCATTCTGAGTCTGGTAAGCGCAAACGCGGCAAGTGTCGCCAATATTACGCTAAGCACGGCACTTGTGCCCGAGACAACCATGCTGTTCAACAGATAAGAGTGGAAATGGAGAGAGGCGGATGACAGAATATCCCTGTAATGCCCGAGGGTAAATGAAAATTTATGGCCGGGCAACAGGAATTCAGGGCTGCTTGAGAAACTGACCGCTGTCATGAAAACAAAAGGCAGCAGGCAGAAAAACACCATGAATGTTGCACCGGCTACAAATAACGTCTTGTGTATTTTGTCTTCGCTCATGTTGATGACCTTTTCAGTCTGCCTGCTTTGATATAAAACACGGAAAGCCCCATCGCAAGCAAAAATAACGCCGCTGAGACTGCGGAGCCATATCCGAAGTCTCCGTTAAGGAAATACTTGTATGCGTACAGCGAGAGAGAGTTGGTGGCGCCCCCCGGGCCGCCTCGCGTAAGAACATATATAACGTCAAATACTCGCAATGCGTCAATCGTCCTAAACAGCAGGGCAACCAATATCGCCGGCTTTATCAGCGGTAGGGTAATACGCACGAAAGTCTGGGCGAAATTTGCCCGATCTATTCGCGCCTGTGCATAGAGGTCATGGGAGATGGATTGCAACCCTGCCAGCACTATTATGGCCACGAAGGGAGTTGTTTTCCATACCTCGGTAAGCACCAGCGAAAAAAAAGCCCCGCAACTTGTGCCAAGCCAGTTGATTGGCGCATTTGAAAATCCGAACAGGCTTATAAGGTAATTGGCCAGTCCATACTGATAGTTATATATGAGCTCCCATGTGCGGGAGGAAATAGCTGTAGGTATGGCCCAGGGAATCAGGACGCATGCCCGGAGAGCGCTACGTCCCGGCGACTCGGCATTAATCAGAAGCGCAAACGCTACGCCCAACGCAAGTTCAAGCGGTACGGATGCAAGAACAAACAGTACCGTAAAGCGCAAAGCCTGCCAGAACCCTTTGTCGTTCAGCAGCGCGACATAATTGCCAAACCCAATGAACCTCCTGGCTGAAAACCCGGTATCCGAGAAGAAACTGTTGAAGTATGTCCCAAGTATCGGTAAGACTATTAGCGCGCATAGCAGCAACACCAGCGGAACAACAAATATGGCCGCGGCCTTGAATTCGCTGCTGAAGGTAATCACTTCTCTAAGGGGTTTCATACTGGCGCACCACCTTGTCCGCTTCCTCTTCAATGCGACGCAATGCGAGTTCAGGGTTTTCCCGTCCGCTTAGCGCTGCGTTTATATGTCGCTGCATTACTTCTGAAATAAGAGTATAGTATGGCAGGTTTGGCCGGGCGATGGCATTTTCGAAGATGTCTCGCAACTTAGCGAAATGCGGCAGCTTGGCCCTGATTTCCGGGTCGCCGTAAACATCCATTCGCCCGGGGTTCCACCCCAGCCGGAGAGCAAGCGCCTTCTGGACCTCATAAGAAAGGATATACTCGACGAATTTCAGGGCCTCCGCTTTTCTCTTGGACGCCGCAGCCACCGCCACATGCCATCCGCCCAGGGTGGCAACGCTTCTTCCACCAGGGAAGTGCGGGAGGGGGGCGATTGCCGTTTTCCCCCTGACCGGAGAGGTGGCTTCGTTATGCAGGGCCCATGCATAGGGCCAGTTGCGCTCAAACAGTACGTTTCCGCGCTGGAAAAAGTTGCGCACTTCCTCCTCTCGCATCTCCGTAAACGTGTTCGGGGGCGACACTTCGCTTTCTATTAGTGCATGCATGAATTCAAGCGCTTTCAGGTTTTGCGGCGTATTTGCGTAGAAATGTCCGTCCCTGATGCCCACTCCGCCTCCCGCAGAGCCGGCGAATTCAAGAAAATTGCACACAAGACCCTCATATTGTGCCCCCTGCCAGACAAACCCATAAAATCCGGTTTTTTGGTCTTTTCGTGCCCGTTTTGACAGGCGCACAAGATCATCCCATGTTTCCGGCGGGACGTTCGCGCCATATTTTGCCAGGAGATCTCTGCGATAATACAGCATTCCTCCGTCCACGTAAACCGGCAGTGCAATGAGCCTGTCCCTGTAAATGTCCACGGAATGCACTATGCTTGGGAAAAAGTTTTCAGCGACTGAAAACGCCTTCTGCGCCGGCTGGGTATCCAGGGGCTCCAACCATCCGGAATTGGCAAATTGATTTATCCAGCCGACATCCATCAGAAATATGTCCGGGGCCTGGCGTCCGGAACGCAGAGAGAGAACAAGCCCTTGCCTCCTCTGGTCAGTATCCGTCGGTTGATGCAGCAATTTGACTTCTATGCCTGTTTCGGCCTTGAAATTTTTTGCAACCGTTTCCCAGTACTCCAGTTCATTGGGCGCGCCGCCTACGGCGAAGGTCAGGCTGTTCCGTTGACTTCCGCAGGCGGCGAATATCGCCGCACAGCATGCAACCAACAATAGTAATGATTTCCGCATTAAGCCCTCCGATACAATAATAATGCCATCCCGGCATAAGACCGGGATGGCGGCCCGACCATCCTAAACCTTCGGAGAAATTCTCCGAACCCTTGTGGGCTAATCTACCTTATTTTTTCCCCTGTTACAATCTATGCTTAACATAGTAAAAAACTATTAAATATATAAGTAATATCTACTTTACATATGTATTTTCCTGGGTATAGAATATACCGGTAACATCCTTATTTCCATTTAATGGGAGGTCTCACAACGCTGATGAAAAAGTATTCCAGATTTCTTCTTGTTTTGGCTATGTGTTGCCTAGTGGCTGCTTGTGCAAGACGTGGGAACGTGATGCAGGCTCCTGAACAGGTGCCAGTGGATTCTCTTAAGCGGACTGGAGTCATCACAGAGAAAACGCTTGATGCTCAAACCGCAGGACTGGAGCACCCGCCTGTTTGGCGTGTCGAGTCCGGCGCCAACAAGCTTGAAAACATATATTTCGATTTTGACCGGTATTTTATTCGCGCCGATCAAACAGCAGTTCTCGAAAGAAATGCGGCAATCCTGAAGGATGTCGGCAACCGCCATATATCGGTGGAAGGGAACTGCGACGACAGGGGGACTATCGAATATAATATCGCCTTGGGGCAAAAGCGGGCAGAGGAAGTGCGTGGTTACTATATAAGGCTGGGTGTGCCGGGATACAGGATCAATGCAATCTCCTATGGTGAGGAGCATCAGGTATGTACTGAGGCAACGGAAGCCTGCTGGCGTCAAAACCGCAGGGTAGATACGAAATTCTGATTGGGTGTGTGGGGGCGATCTCCGGCCTCCTGCACATGGTTTCCGGCGGTCCCGGGTGGGGGCTGCCGGAAACCTTTTTTGTGTTGAGGTTCCAGATAGCGCAAACCAGAATAAAATCCGGCAGGTTTATTCTAAAACGAAATTATGGGCAGTCATTAACTCTTTGACGATTTCAGCAATCTTTCGGTTGGGGTGTGGATGACGGGGTGCAGAAAACCATATGTCACGTGTCAGCCCTGTCGCGGTGCGATTTACTTTCAACAGGCGCCGGCTGCGCAGGTCATCCCGGACGCTGGATATGTTAAGACCGACAATCCCTTTTCCTTTAATCGCCAGAGTATGGAGGAGTTCGCTGTCCTCTGTCTCTGCTACGATGCGGGGATGCACTCTGTGATGTTCAAAAAAAACAGCGATATCGCGGGCCAGGGGATCCTCTGCTGTTCTCACCAGTAATGGACGGCCTTCCATGTCATGCGGGAATTTTTTCACTTTTGCGGCCAACATGGGGGAGGCGACAAATATCACCGGAACTTTTGAAATCAGGCAAGCTTTGATCTCTTCGGAGTGGCTATGGGAAATGTCCTCGTATGTTATTGCCATGCAAAGATTGTAATCACGCAGTTTGACGCTGAGTTCGGCGGAGGAGCCGCTATAGATGTATACCTGGAGTTCCGGGGCCACGTGCTGAAGATGATTGATTATCTCCAACACGAATTGCCTTGATATGGATTTATGAAAACCCAGCCGGAATGTCGCTTGAGAGCCGTGTCTGTTGTCTTCCAGAGCGTGCAGCATTTCATCGCCGAGGCTGAATATCTTGTTGCAATAACCCAAAAGGAGGCTGCCTTCCTGAGTAAGGGTCATGCCGGAGCGGCTCCGAATGAAAAGCCTGGTTTTCAATCCCTTTTCTAGTAAGGCAATCTGAGTGCTGATGGTCGGTTGTGACAATAAAAGGCGTTCCCTGGCAATTGAGATGCTTCCGGACTTTGCAATTATCCAGAAATAATACAGATGATGGTAATTGATTGGCAGCATATGCTGAAACTATACTTTAATTGGCGTGCATTTGTCTTTTCCCATATCCGCCTTGAGGGTGTTTGGACACCTAGGCTATAGTATTTGGGTCGTATGTCGTTTCTTCTGGGTTCCGACGGTCCGTTGTTCTGAATCGCATTGGTGGCATCCCCGCGAATTGGGCGGACACCTCAAGTCGGGTTGTCTGTAAGAGCAAAAACCCCGGCCAAGCCGGGGTTTTCCTGTTTTAGGAAGCTATTTCTTTACGGGTTTGCTCTTTTTAGGGGGGGTATATTTGCCGTGGGAAAGCGCTGTAAGGAGAGGCGCGTAGGTGGTGTTGTTTACCGTGGCCGATGTCTTGAACGGGCCGCAGGCTGCAACCATTTCCCCTGTTTTGTATGTCTCGCTTGAGCCGTTGACCAGCAGCCACAGCGCGGGCGCCGCCGCGTTTTCCGCTCCGTCCTGAAGCTTGAACAGGGCCGCGTTGTCGGAACCTTCCACTTTAACAGTGGTGCCTAGGACGCAGATGGTCTTGTCGGCGTAGGCTGAAGCGCCGGACACCGCGTCCTTGATTTTCATCGGGCCGCCGTCCGCCGCCATGACCAGCGCGGACGAACCGCATATGAGCGCTGCAATAAATGCTATTTTCATCTTCATGCTCCTATTTTTTCATTCTTCTTAAAAGGGCGCAGGCCGGCTGATACTGGCGTTTGCACGCTTCCTGATAATCCTGCGCCGCGAAATCCTTTTCACCCTCGTCAGCGTACAGCGCCGCCCTGTGGAAGTAGCACTGTCCGATGTCGAAGGACTCGCCTTCCTCCCCGGTCGGGATGCGGACGGTGTTCTTTTCCTCGCGCGAGGTTTCCAGCTCCAGCGAAATCGCCCTGTCGAAATCCTTCAGAGCCTTGTCAGTGTCGCCGGCGGTTTCGTGCAGGATGCCACGGCGGCAGTACACCTCTGGCAGGCGTCTCTTTATGTCCGGGTCTATGGCGGCGCGGGCTTTTTTCTTCTCCGCCTCGTCCAGCATGGCGACCGCGCGTTCCGTGTATGCCGTATAGTTTGACATGGCGGCGTTGTCGTCGCCTTTCAGCAGGTTGCACTTTGCCGATTCCAGTAGATAGTCGTAGTCGGCCGGTTTTTTCGCGAGAAGGCCTGCTTCTCCGAAAGCCTGCCTGGCCTTGCGGTACTGCCGCTGGCGGCAGTAAAGCTGGGCCAGTTGCGTCTTGCTTTTGCGGACCACGTCGGTCTGCCCGGCTTTTGGGGCAAGGGCCGCTGCTTCGGCGAAATCGGCTTCCGCCTGTTTCTCATCCTTCGAACAGGACAGGCGCGACATAGCGCGCTGATATATGAACGGAGCCCTGCGCTCCGGCGGTATAAGGCGCATCCCTTCGTTCAGGACGCCTATGGCCTCGCCGCACTTGCCCCGTATGGTGTGTATTCTTGCCAGAGTGAAGTAGGCCGAGACGGAATTGGGGTTGTCCGCGAGAGCGGACTTTATCGCCGCTTCTGCCTGTTCGAACGCTCCCATGGCGGAGCAGATGAGGGCTATGCGCTCATACACCAGTCCGCGCGCGGTCTTGCCGTCCGCTTCCTTCCAGTTCTTCACGGCCTCATTGTAGTCCTGCAGCTTGAAATCAAGCGTGGCGGCAACGTCGCCCCGCGCGGCCAGTTCCGCGAAGGCGCTCCTTTCCTCCGCGTGAAGGGCGGGGGAAAGAAGAACCACTGCGAGAATGGCGGCGGGAAGTCTCATCGTTACACGGGTTTCCTGTCGAAGAAGGGGCTCTTGCCGGATATCGACAGCGGAATCCCGTACGCTATGCGGACTTCCGTGCCGAGCATGCCCAGTTCGCGCGCTGCGTAGCCGGCGGTGAACATGACGCGGGTGTCGACGCGCATGTCGGCCGCGACTGATACGGCGGAGCCTATGGCTATCCCGAGGTCGCCGGTGTTGAATATGCACGGGACGGCTATGTTGATGGCCTTTTCCTGGCAGTCCTTGAAGCCGCAGAGTCCGCAGTGCTTCAGGCCGTAGGGGACGATTCTTGTGCCGAGAAGGACGATATAGTCGGAGCCAAGTATGTTTTCGGCGTCGCGGGCGTAGGCCGGCATTTCGTTGGGGATGGACAGTTCCTTCATCTTGGCGGATATTGCCTTGATGCTGTCCCCCTCGGCGAGACAAACGGTGAGGTTATCGATGCCGCGGCCCTTGGGCGCGGTGCGCGCGGCGGTCATCATGCGCAGAGCGCACTGGTATGCCGCTTCCTTGCGTAATTCGGTTTCGTTTTTTACCATAAAATCCTCTTCCTGTATTCTATATATTTTAACAGGCCGTAAACCCAGTTTATTGCGCTTTATCCCAAATTGAGCAAAAATAGTCAAGAGGTCCGCGGGACGTAATTGTTAACCTGTGAAGGCAGTACCGCGCAAGCGTTGAAGGAGGAGCGGTAATGGACATTGCGGAACGTCTGGAAAGAGCGATGCTGACCATGGAGTCCGGGCTGAAGGCCGGGGTGACGCTGACGGAGATAGCCGGCGAGGCGTGTTTTTCGCCCTGTCACTTTCATCGCGTATTCACCGCCGTGGTGGGGGAATCGCCGGGGTCCTACATGAGACGCCGGCGCCTGACCCTCGCGGCGGAGGAACTGCTTTCAGGAGACAGGCGAGTGCTCGACATAGCGCTTGACTGGGGTTTTCAGACGCCGGAGTCTTTTTCCAGGGCGTTCGTTCGGCAGTTCGGCGTGACGCCGGGAGCCTACCGCAGGGCCCGCGAAAGAAAACACCTGCTTTTCCGCCATCCGCTTACGGCGCGGGACATTCATCACAGGATAAAAGGAGATGTTACCATGAAGCCGCAGATAACAGACAGGAACGAAATAAAGCTGGTTGGCCTGACAATAAGACATACCCTTTCCAAACCAAAATTCATGAAGCTGTGGGAAGACTTCATGAAACGCCTGCCGGAGATTAAGAATGTCGCAGGCAAAGACCTTTATGAAGTCTGCTGCTGCGACACGGCCGTTCCCGTGGACGGGTTCAATGAGGAAACCCCGTACACCGTCATGGCCGGGGCGGAAGTGGGCGGTTTTGATAATCTGCCAAAGGGCATGGAGAGCCGAGTCATTCCGGCTGGGAAATATGCGGTGTTCACCCATAAGGGGCCGATGTCCACCATCAAGGCCACATACGACTATATCTACCGCACCTGGCTGCCTGCTTCCGGCTGTGAACTGCGGCCCGCGGACGACTTCGCGCTCTACGGTCCGCGCTTCAAATCGCCCGAAAGCATTGAGAATGAAGTGGATATCTGCATCCCGGTAAAATAGCGGACGATTGGGATTATCCGGACTTACGCGGGCGCGCCTAAAGGCGCGTCCGCCTTATTTTTATAGAGGCTTGTTGAGTAAGCGGATGATTTTCTCCCGCAGATTCCTTGGCGGGGCGGCGTATTCCGGCGGGTGCAGTTCTTTCTTTCGGGTATCGCGCTTTACGCGGGTAATATCCCAGCTTTCCTGATAGGCGCGGTCCAGCTTCGCGGCCTGCTCGTAGTAGAGCAGGGCTTTTTCCAGATTTTCCAATTCCTCGTATGTCTGGGCTATCTGGGCGTGCAGCAGGGCGTTGCCGGGCTCGCGCTTAACGGCTTTTTCCCACGCGAGAACCCGCTCGGTCAACTGCTGGCGGCGGTATTCCCGGAATTCGCGGCAGCGTTTTTCCACGAACAGGAACAGGCAGACAAGCCCGGCCGGGACTATGAAGTGCATCGCTATGAAAAAGACCGGGTGCAGCATGCCGGACACAATCAGTATCAGTCCGGTGAAGATGAATATGACGCTGGATATGAGGAAGTTGTTCGGGAGGTCGGAGTAACCCTGTTTGTAAACCCTTTCCTTCCTCTCGAGTATAACGGCGGCCGTTCCGGCCGCAGCCAGCGAGAAAAGCATTATGTATACCGCGAGTTCCAATCCGGACATGACAGCTCTAAGGATACAAAAAAGGGAGCTTGCTGGTGCGGATACTTTGCCCTGTGCGGGGCCCAAACCGGAAGTGGGACCAATGTCTCTTGCCAATGTATCACTGCTACTGTTACAGTAACATATACACTGGTTCCACTGGTAAGGGGGCTGTATGGCAAACGGGAAACTTAAATATCTGCTTGCGCTGGCCGTTCCTGTTCTGTTCGCGGGTGCGGCTATTGCCGATGATTTTAGGCCGGGTTCGGTAAATGTGTCCGCTATAAAGGCCAAATCCGCCAAAACGGCGCGCGCTTCCACCGCCAAGAGCGTTTCTCCTGTCAGGGCACTTTCCACTCTGGACCTGAGCGTAAGGATTCCTTTTACCGCGCTGAACCGGGCCTTCGTCACCATGTCCGACCCGAATGTAACGCTTAAGGACTCCAAACAGCCGGTTCTTGTGCCCGCCGGCAGCGTGATACGCCTGTCCAACCTGGTCGTAAACCTCAACGGCATCAAGGTCCTGCCCACGGTTGAGCTTAAGCCGTATTTCGAGGGGCAGAACCGCCTTGCGGTCAAAATAACCCGCGTTGACGTCAATCTCTCCATGAGCCCGGACAAGTCCATGAAGTCCGCTTCCCCTTTCCTGGACAAGAACGAGATAATGGCCATGGTCATGGAACAGGTTACCGATGGCGTTAAAAAGCAGATAGCCGCCACGCTCGCCGCAAACAAGGTGTCTCTGCAGGTCTCGGATATAGTTTCCTTCTCCTATGACAAGGAAACCTGGGTCGAGCATATCGCCATCAATCCGGCTTTCATCTCGCCGCTCATGCCGAAGCTGCTCAGCTCTCTTAACCTTACTGCTTTCGCCTTCGACCAGAACGGGATAACGCTGAGCGTCAATTCCGGCGGTTCCGCGCAGAACGCTGTCATGAACATTCCGGGTTGCAGCCTTGCTCTCAACGACGCGATAGTCAACACCATGCTGGCGCAGGTTACCGCCGGCACGAATTTCGACCTCGCGCCTGAAGGTCATCCAGGCGGGCTGGTGTTCCTTAACGGCAATTATGTCCAGCTTTCAGGCAAGACGTCGGTTTCCGCAGTGAGGATGGATTTCGACGCTTATTTCACCGCCCTTATGAAAGTGACTCTCATCGCGCCCAACACGCTGAGGGTCAAGATTGAGAACCTCGAGGTGGAGCGTGTCGGCATAATGCCCATGCTGTCGGTGGTGAACACCCTGCTCAAGGACACCATAATATCGTCCACCGTGGACGGCATAGTGGAAGACAAAGAGCTTGCCAAGACCATGACCGTCACCAAGGTTGACGATTCCACCATGGACGCCGTAATGAAGCCGAGCGCCATGCTGCCTTCCTTCGCGGCGGGGGTGAACATTCTCGGCCTCAAGACCGGCGAGCACATGCTCTACATTTCATTTACGATGTAAGACTGGCCTTTTGAAAATATAAGCCGGGGCACGCGCAATGCGTGCCCCGGCTATTATTTTGCCGTGTATCTTCAAGAGGGCACTGTCATTACTTGCAAAAGCGAGACCTGTCGAAAGTCCGCAGAACCCAGTTGCTTTTCTTTAAATTTGAATTGGCTGTATATAAAGAGACCACGACATTTTCCGGCGAATAATACATGGATTCGACCGAGCCAGTCTCTTCCGTCGAGTAAGACCAGTAGCAGCGTTTCTCCGGGACAGACAGAGAATACGACACTAGAACTGTGCCGGTTCTCCCCGGACCTCGCATGCTAATCAGCGCTGTGTCGCTCTCATCTGTAAAGTCCAGATAGTTACCGGATATGTTGACTTCGGTGCCGCATGCGGCAGGCGGGTTGCTCCGACTTTTAAATACTTCGCTGACCTTGCCGGATTTGATGTCAACGGTTATCATATTGAACGGCGAATTCTGCGGAATGTGCGCTACATCCATTCCGTTACAGCCGATTATGTACTTATCCGTGAGGCTTATCGGGCACTCCAGCCAGTTATACAGGTATGGCTCATCGTTTTTTGCTCTTTCTCCCATGGTTCTTGTGCCTCTGAATAGTTGTGGTATCGGCTTGGCCCATAAAACTTTCCGGTTGGAAACATCGATCAAATAGTAAAGGTGTCTTCTGGGTTCCCGAGGAAGGGGAAGATCATCTTCTTCAGTCGTGTAGAATTTCCTGCCAAGTGTGGACGGAGAGCTTATCGCAAGCGCATAGGACCCTGCAGGAGAAATGTTTGTCAGATAAGCGGATTGAGGAAGTCCTTCAATATGCAGTTTGAGCGGAAGTCCTCCTTCAATCCGGTAGAGGGAATTGGCGAAAATAAAGTAGTCCCCTTTCTGCGAAAAGGGACCTTTGGTGTACTTGTCCTGATACAGTAATTCCACCGCGTGGGCGTCGTCATCTGTTTCAACTTTCTTTTCCAGCAGTTTTTTACCGTCAATGCTGAATAAATACCATGAATTGCCATATATGTATGAACCCGCGCAGCCTTCCGCATAGGACCGGTCCAGCAGCAGCCATCCGATATAGGGTATCACCATCACAAAATTCCCGTCGGGGCTAATCTTGGCCATTCCCCTTGCGGGATGCTTCCACAAAATTTCCCCGTCCGCGCGAAAGGAGACAACCTCTCTCTGGCATACCATGCTTTCAACATCTTTTGTCGATTGATTCCAGGACTCCAGCAGACGCTCGCCCACTGAACCTTTTTTCGCAAGTCTTTCAACTGTTTTCCTGTCCACGACATTTATCTGAACATCATCGGTTCCATATACCCGCCAGGTCTCGCCAATACATGGCTTTTTTGAAACGGATGCTACAATATACTGCCCGTTAGCGCTGACATCGACATCGTAGACGCCTATAACTGCTTCATTCTGTGCGTAGGAGGGGGTTGAATTCGGAAATCTCCATGATGGCTTGCCTTTCCCGTTCAAAACAGTTAACTGCCCCTCGGAGCAGTCAAATTTTGCCCCAGGGGTGCCGAAATCATAATAAGACCTGTTCGCAGAAATCTCGCACTCGGGTTCTTTTGCAACAGCGATAACTTTACCATCCTTGCTCAGGGAAAGACTTTGAAGGTATCCATTAGATTCCCACTCCCAAATCTTGCTCGGGGCATTCTTTTCAGCTACTTTCGGGATAGTGGACAGGAATTTATCAGGCAGGCATTGGGCGCCGCCCGTTGCAGGAAAGAATAATAACGCAGATAAAGAGAGCAGTGAGGCGATTTGCATACTGGACCTCTTTTGTCGTTATTGCGGGATGAAGGAATCCCAGAAGGAACTGACGTCTTTGCGGAGGGTTTTTTCGCACGGGGCGGAGCAGGCCTGCAGCAGGTACAGTTCATAGCTCCCGCCGCTTTTCTTTTTCGCCATTACCTTGAATGTCATTCCGTGCCTGAGTATCACTTCATCCTCGCCCTGGGCGACCAGTATTCCCTTTTCACCTGCGCGGTTCGCGTAGATGACGAAGACTGCCTTTTTGGCTTCCGGCTTTTCCTCATTCTTGGCAAAGCTTTTGGCCACTTTGAAGGATGTCGACGTGGAAAAATAGGCCTTGTCCGTGAATTCTTCAAGATAGGTGTAGCTTTTGTTGCCCCGGAAGGCCAAATCCAGCCCGCGGAACAGCACAAGGTCCTGCGGCAGCGCGGGAACGCGCGTAAATACCCGGTCAATGTCCGCCACCAGCTTCTTCGCGTCTTCCGGGGATGTGCCTGACCAGTCATAAGGGGCGGGGTGGAAGCGTAGGTAATCGTTTATTTCCCTGTAATAGGTGTCTTCCTTGCTGATATAGGTGTTAAGGGCGAAAAGCTCGTCCTCCGTCGCGCCAAAATAGGCATCGCTGTAACCCAGCCCCTTGTACAGCGTGGTGAAATCGTAAATCCTTGCGGCGGGTGACTGAGCAGCAACGGACGGACGGGCCTGCGGGACGTCCGTCCTTGCCTTTAGCGCGGGTGCGGGAAAAACTGAAACGGCCAGCGTGTCGAAGGACGCGCCGGAATATGCGGCTGAGGGAATAAGCGCCAGTAATCCTAAAACCAGTGCCGTCGCTGCTTTTGTCATATATAAATATTATAAGTAACTGACCGGAAAAACAATGGGCCAACCGGTCCAGATTGCGGGCAAATAAAAGGGCGGCCTTGCGGGCCGCCCTTTTCTGTTGAATGGAGCGCTGCTTATTTGTATTCCGCGCCTTTCTTGATGGCCTGGATGTTGAGATCCAGCATCTCTTTCTTGGCCCGCTTGAAGACCTTCGGAAGGGCCTTCGCTATGGCGTCGACGGAGATTGCGCCCGTCATCGCCGCGTAGGTGCCGAGGGCGACCATGTTCGCTATCTTGACGGTGCCCACTTCCTCCGCCAGCTTGTTGAAGGGGACGTAGGCCACCTTGATGTCCTTGCGCTGGGGTTTGGAGTTGATGAGCGAGCTGTTTATCATCATCAGGCCGCCGGGCTTGAGCATGGGCTCGAACTTGGCGAGGCTGGGCTCGTTCATGACGATGACCGTGTCCGGCATGGTGACGACCGGGGAGGTCACTGTCTCGTCTGAAATGACGACGGAGCAGTTGGCCGTGCCGCCGCGCATTTCCGCGCCGTAGGCGGGAAACCACGAGACGTTCTTGTTCTCTATCATGCCGGCGTAAGCCAGCACGACGCCGGCGGAAACCACGCCCTGCCCGCCGAAACCGGAAATCCTTATACCCTGGTACATTATCTCGCACCTCCTACGTCCTTATAGACCCCGAGGGGGTATTTGGGGAGCATCTTTTCCTGCAGCCACTTGACCGCGTCGGTCGGCTGCACGCCCCAGTTGGTCGGGCAGGTGGACAGCACTTCCACCATCGTGAAGCCCTTGCCCTCCGTCTGGTACTTGAAGGCCTTGCTTATGGCCTTCTTGGCCTTGAGGATGTTGGCCGGGGTGTCCACGGCGACGCGCTCGATGTAGGTCGCGCCCTCAAGCTGGGAGAGCATTTCCGCCACGTTGATGGGGTAGCCGTTCACCTTCGGGTCGCGGCCCTTGGGGGCCGTGGTGGCGGGCTGTCCCACCAGGGTGGTGGGGGCCATCTGTCCGCCGGTCATGCCGTAGATGGTGTTGTTGATGAAGATGATGGTTATGTTCTCCGAGCGGGCGGCCGAGTGGACCGTCTCCGCCATGCCGATGGACGCGAGGTCTCCGTCGCCCTGGTAGGAAAACACCATGCAGTCCGGCCGGGTGCGCTTGAGGCCGGTGGCGATGGCGGGGCCGCGTCCGTGCGGGCCCTGTATCATGTCGCAGTTGAAATACTCGTCGCAGAACACCGCGCAGCCCACGGGGGCGACGCCGATGGTCTTTTCGCGGATGCCGAGCTCATCCATCGCCTCGGCAACCAGCCGGTGCACTATGCCGTGGCCGCAGCCGGGGCAGTAGTGCATCTTCTTGTCCGTCATGCTTTCAGGTCTTTTGTTGACAGCTTGCATTTGTTCAAATCCTCCCTTGGCTTAAAGACCCATGCTGTGGGCGGAGCTGCCGTCCACGTCGGTCTTGTTGTCTGTGCCGAGCTGGTAGGTCCTGGGGTTGCTGTAGATGCCGGGACCCTCGCCCTTCTTGTAAAGGACGGTCTCTATGGCGATGAGAATGCCTTCGCCGGTGGGTATGCCGCCGGACGGGCGCGCGTGCATGTAAACCGGGGCCTTGCACTCCACCGCCAGCTTCACGTCGGTTATCATCTGGCCGAGGCTCATTTCCACGCAGATGAAAGCCTTCGTTTTGGGGGCAAGCTCCGCCAGCTTTTTGGTCGGGAACGGCCACAGGGTTATGGGGCGGAACAGGCCGACTTTGTAGCCTTTCTCGCGCGCCATCTTGACGGCGGCCAGGCAGGCCCGGGCGGAAGTGCCGTAGGCTACGAGGACTATTTCGGCGTCCTTCATCATGTACTCCTCGTACATGACTTCCTTTTCCTCTATGGTCTGGTAGCGTTTCGCGCGGTCGAGGGTGATGAACTCAAGCTCGCCTTCCGAAAGGTTGTAGGAGCGGACGTAGCGTTTCTCCCGGCCCTTGTTGTTGCCGAGCGCCCAGTCCGGAACCGGCAGCTTGGAGGCGTCCACCTGCTCGAATTCGAAGGAGACGGGCTCCATCATCTGGCCGATGATGCCGTCGGTAAGTATCATGGCCGGCACGCGGTACTTCTCGGCCAGCTCGAAGCACTTCTTGGGGAGGTTGGCCATTTCCTGCACTGAGTTGGGGGCCAGCACTATGGTGCGGTAGTCGCCGTGGCCGCCGCCGCGCGTGCTCTGGAAATAGTCTCCCTGCGAGGCCGTGATGTTGCCGAGGCCGGGGCCTCCGCGCATCACGTTTACGTAGAAAATGGGGAGGTCGGCTCCCGCCGCGTAGGAGAGGCCTTCCTGCTTGAGGCTCAAGCCGGGGCTGGAGGAGGAGGTCATGCAGCGTCCGCCAGTGGCGGCCGCGCCGTAGAGCATGTTGACGGCGGCGGTTTCGCTTTCCGCCTGCACGAATTTGCCGCCCACCTCGGGCTGGCGCCAGGACATGTATTCGGGTATCTCGTTCTGGGGGGTTATCGGGTAACCCGCGAAGAAGCGGCATCCGGCGCGTACCGCGCCTTCGGCCAGCGCTTCGTTTCCCTTCATCAAAAGCTTGTCAGCCATCTTTAATCTCCGTTCCTTTTATATATGAGTTACTTGTACACCGTGATGGCCAAATCCGGGCAGATGACGGCGCACATTCCGCAGCCTACGCAGTCCTCTTTTTTGCCCATTTTGGCGGGGTAATAACCGGTGGTGCTGAAAGTATCCGAAATGATTATGCATTTCTTGGGGCACGCGGTGACGCAGAGCTTGCAGCCCTTGCAGCGCGCCTCGTCCACTTTGATTTCTGGCATCCTGCCTCCTCGGAGCGTATCTGGATGTGTTGCGAAAATCCGTGCCGTATTGCCGGCGACATATAAAAATCTAAAACATGCCTCAACACCTGTCAAGTGTTGCGGTCATACTTTGCCCGCCCTCTGAGGGAGAAATGCCCCTCCGTCGGGAGCCCGACGGGAAAGACGGTCCAGGGGGGGTATGTAAAGGATTATTTACGCCGTCGGCCCGGCGGCGGGCGTTAATGCCGGATGATTCCGTGGCGGACTGCCGGGCCGGACTGCGCCTCTCCGGCCTTGCCGTCACGTTCCGCCATCACCTGCGGCGCTATGCCGTCGTCGAAGACCACCG
>Ga0209016_1001105_pt1 | contig 23676 bp, 26 predicted proteins | sample EPASupsiteSAE305_FD_187265 | JGI IMG/M metagenome (GOLD analysis project Ga0209016, IMG submission 187265) | Bioremediated contaminated groundwater microbial communities from EPA Superfund site, New Mexico - SAE3-05 (SPAdes) (version 2) | ecosystem: Environmental > Aquatic > Deep subsurface >...
TGCACCTTGCGCTAAGGAACGAGCGATTAAAACCAACTGTTTTTCACCACCACTCAGTGTCTGGAATGTGCGCTTTTCCAAATGCAAAATACCCAGTCGCTCCATCGCGCTTCTTGCAAGAATGACATCTGCCTCAGAAGCTCTTTTAAACCATGACTGAAAAGCGATGCGTCCCATCAGCACAATGTCTAAAGCACAAAATGCAAAAGCGACGTGTGTACTTTGTGGAACATAGCTAATGTGTGATGCTCGCTCTTTAATCGAATAGTGCTGTAACGCTTTTCCTTTTAAAATCACTTCACCACTACTTGGATGTAATAAACCTAAAAAAAGCTTCATCAGTGTACTTTTTCCCGTTCCATTAGCGCCCAGTAAGGAGACAATGGAGCCTTCTTTGATGCATACATCAATGCCTTTTAAAATCACTTTCTCATTGTAAGAAAAATGAAGATTCTGCACTTCATAAAAACTCATACAAACCCTTTCTTGGCGTTGCGTAGCGCAAAAACAAAAATAGGTATGCCAATCAATGATGTTGCGATCCCGATAGGAATTTCAATGCTCATGGAGGTACGACACAAGGTATCGACAATCACCAAAAACGTAGCACCCAACAGCGCGCACATAGGAAGCAAGATACGATTATCCGCACCTACTAAGAAACGAGCGATATGGGGGATAATAAGCCCAACCCAACCGATCATCCCTGCTACTACAACAGTGAGCGTACTGAGTAACGTAGCCAGCAAAATGGCGCTATTGCGTACCCATGTCACTCTTACACCAAGCGCTTTTGCATCATCATCACCCAAACTTAAGATATTGAGGTATTTACCCATCAATGAGAGGATGATCGTGCTGATGAAGAGAGGAAGCGCAACACTAGCAAGTGTTTTCATATCAACTGCACTAAAAGAGCCCATCAGCCAGTAAACAATGGTTGGAAGTTTATTGTATGGATCAGCCACAAATTTGACAACAGAAAGAAGTGCCGAAAAAAGGGAGCTTGAGATCACACCACCCAAAACTAAAAGAATGGTCTGTGCGCCACTTCTTCCATAAATTTTAGCAACACCCAGTGCAGCTAAAACGGCTACAAAACCAAATAAAAATGCAAAAAACTGTACACCTAACCAACTGTTGGAGATCATAATGCCAAGAGCCGCCCCAAAAGAAGCGCCCGCTAAAACGCCTAATATGCCAGGAGAGACCAGTGGGTTGACAAACATCGCTTGAAATGCGCCCCCTGAAACTGAAAGCGCGGCACCTACAAGAACGACCGCTAAAATACGTGGTAAACGTATATCAAAAACAATATTTGAAAGAAGCGTCACATCATGCGGCGCACTTCCTAGATTTAGAACTTTCCAAACCAAAAGCTGCCAAAGCGTGCCAAGTTCAATCTCATAACGCCCTAATGCCAATGAAATGAGCATACTTGCACCAAGGCTTACTACGATCAATCCAAACAAAAACGAATTTTTCATGCCATACCCAAGATTTTTTCTAATTGCAAATCATCTAAATCTATGTTCAAAAAGAGTTTGTAAAACATTTTCATCTCTGTTTTAAACTGCTCAGCATTAGGCGTACCATACAGCACATGTGTTAACCACTGGATGCCTAAAAGACGCATGAATGAAGGAGGTCTGTCTATCCAATTAAACGGCATCTTTGGAACTAAAAAAACTTTATCCTCCCGAATAGCCTTGATAGAACGCCACCTCGTATCGGTTTTTACCTTTTCAAAAAATTCTCTCTCTTGAGCGATGATAATGTCTGGATTGTACAAAATGACCTGTTCTAAGGAGACTTTTTCAAGTCCAAGCCCACTTTTGGTAGAGCAAAGATGCGGATTGACACCACCTGAATATTTAATCGCTTCATAGTGAAATGACTGATCACACTCCGTAGCAAGTCCATCAGCTCCTTCAGCGTAGTACACCACAGGACGTTTCAAGGCATTGATTTGAACAACATTCTTCGTTTTTTCAAGTGCCTCTTGAGCATATTTAGAAAGTACCCTAGCTCTAGGCATTCTCTCTAAAACTTCGCCAAAAAAAAGGTAGGCTTTTGGTAAACTCTCAACACTCTCAAGCTCTACATTGATGCTTGGAATTTTACTGCTCTCAAATAGATACTGTGCGAGTTGACTGGAGGCATCATTGTTCCACAAAAACACCACATCAGGATGCAAAGAGAGCAACGTTTCACGGTTCATGCTGTTCCCTCCCCCTTGAAGACCTCCGACAATGGGGAGCGCCATAAAACGAGGATCAAGCATATTGGAAGATTCATTGTTGCCACGAGCGTGATTGAAATTGAGCCCAACAATCAGTGAAGCATCAATCGTATAAATCATGTAGGTAGAAGGAGGCGATGACCCAAACACTTTTGTTATTTTTTCTGGAATTTCAACTTTTTTACCACCCATATCGATAATTTCACGCGCATCCAAACTCATGAGCAAAAACAGACACATTAACACTATTTTTTTCATACTACTTCCTTCGTTACTTCACAATAAGGACGCACCGTTTCATTAAATTTTCGTAAAAGATCTACATTTTCAAACAGATCTGCGCCCAAAGGTTTGAGCGCTATAGTAACGTTGCAAAGGGCTTTTTGAATCGTTTTAATTTTTTTGATACACGCTTTACTATCGCCTATGATGCCACACTCAAAAAACTTCTCACCATCAAAAAATGTGTTGCGCTCTGCAATCAATTTTTCATAATGCCTTCGATTAAAATAGGGCGATTTGTTAAATGCTGAGGCCGCACGCATTGACTTTGCAAAATGGTCAATCATCGGACGAGCATTGACACATGCACTGGCATGACACTCTGAGACATAAAAGGTTCTTAATAAAACAATTTCTGGCTTAATACCAGCAATGGATTCGTATAAGTCACTCACACGTACACACTCCTCCAAGTCAACACCTTGTGAGAGCATCAAACCAAAACCCTTTTGAGCAGCATACATGATGGTTTCATCGGATGCGAAGGTAGCAATGTAGGTTGGAATTTTTTCTTGAAGCGGTTTTGGCTCAATGTCAACTTCTGCAAAATTCATATATGCACCCTCGTAGCCTACGGGACGCTCCTTAACATGTAAAAGTTGAGTTACCGCATCTGCACATTCCCTCATTCTAGGGCGAAGTTGCTCTTTGGTGACATTAAAATGTTTCGAATCAGGCGCAAACGCTCCTTTCGCAAAGCCCAAATTTATTCGTCCATGGCTCAAAATATCAAGCATAGCCACCTCTTCAGCTAAACGAATCGCATCATAAAAAGGGGCTAAAAAGCCAGCAACGCCAAGCCTTGCATGCTTCGTGCGAGCGGCAATGTACGCTAAAAGTAAAGAAGGAGACGGACAAATACTAAAGTCATTAAAATGGTGTTCTCCCAACCATATCTCATCAAAATGCATGGCATCTGCTAACTCAATCAGTTTGAGCTGATTTTCTATCGCATCTCTTGCATCTCCATTAAAACGCTCAAAGAGACAAAAAATTCCCCATTTCATATATGTGTAAACTCCTCTTTAACAGTTTCATATGGCATACGCATTGAAAGATGCACATGCGAGCGTTGATTCACCATACGAAGAGAGAAAGACTCTATCCAATTCCAAAACACCTCGATCAACTCTTTTGGAAAATCCAAATCATGTAGCGTTTGCTTGTATGTTTCTAACCAAACAAGGCGAGCGTCTTCATCAATTACAAAAGGAGCATGTGTACGACATAGCATCGGTGAGCCATAACTAAAGGTATACACTTTTTCACCACCTAATGCTTCAATCAAAAAATGGGTTGCTTTAGCAACGCCCTCTAAAAACTGTGCTTCATCGCTCGGATACATATGTGCAATGCTGCTATGGCGCAAAAGTCTATGATGATGCAAGACCATTGTTGCGATAGTCTTTGTTCCAACGTGCTCTAAAAATGTTTTAGGAGGAAAAGCAATTGGAGGAAGCGAGGTCTTAACATCTGCCATTCCCCATTGAAGGCATTGCACTTTTCCATCAAACTGTTTGATTCTGTATAGAAAACGACGACTTTGGCACATTACAAGCTCCTTATGAGGTTAATTTAAAAACAACAGGCACTTTAATTTCAATCTCCTCACGAGGAGGAAGCTCAAATGGAAGTGCCTCTAACACTGCTTCTATAGCATTTCGATCTAAAAGTGCTTTTCCACTGGATTTGGCGATTTTAATGGATGATGCATCCACCATGCCATTTGCATGAATCAAAAATTGCACAACCGCTTCACCCTCTGTTCCCATCTTTTTTGCCATAGAGGGATAACGAAGACTTTCTTGAATTTTTTGTCTCACTTTTGAGAGATAGGCTAAAAGAAGTTCATCTTTACTGCTCTCACTCCTTGAAGTAACAGACCCTTGAGTAGAAGATGTTGTCATTTGCGATACAGATGTTTGCTCCACAAAAGATTCTGAAGAAGGAGCTTTTTCTTGTACCGATTCTTTGATATTTTTTCGAAGAGGGATCGTTTTTACAACCTCTTTTGAGACTTTCTTTTCAATCTTTTTCTCAATGATAGACTCAATCTTTTGAGGAACATCTTGCATCATTTTTTCAAGAAGAGGAGTAGGTTTTACCTCCTCTAAGAAGCTGACCTGTGTCACGCTAAACTCTTGCATAACTGGTTTAGAGAGCATTTGAACACTTATAAAAAGTGTATAGGCAATGCACAGATGCACACAAAGTGTTCCAAAGGAAGCAGCAAAAAAATGCGATGTTTTCATGCTCCACCTTTGGTAGTTTGGATCGCAAAAGCGTTGATGCCGTTTTTTTTACAGAGGTCGATGACTTTTACCACATATTCAAAGGGTGTTTTAGCGTCACTGCGAAGCACAATCTCTGGCTCGCGAATCTGCGCTAGTTTTTTGTCCAATTCATCAAGCGAGAGTGCAACATCATCATAATAAAGTTCGCCTGATTCATTGAGTGTTAATGTAATAGGTTTGCGTTCCTCTTTCATGTTCTGAGTCTGGCTTGCTTGTGGAAGATTGAGTGGAATTTTCCCTTGGGTGACAAAGGTTGCAGTCACCATAAATATAACTAAAATCACTAAGACAATATCCACAAAGGGTGTCATATTGATCTCGGCAATATCACTCTCATACACAGGTTCACGCCTCATTGAGCTGTGCCTCTTTTTGGGTTAAGATGACTTTTGCACGTCTGATAAAATAGTTGTATGCGATAACGCAAGGGATGGCAACAAAAAGCCCTGTCGCTGTAGCGATAAGCGCTTCAGAGATACCTTGCATAATGGGTTGAACATCAAAAGCGTTTGAAGATCTTATGGCATGAAACGCTTGTATTATCCCTAAAACTGTTCCAAAAAGCCCAATAAAAGGGGCATTATTGCCAAAAGTAGCGAGTATGCCTAAATGCGATTCAAGCTCAAGACGCACTGTATAATAATCCATGCTTTTATAATTTTTTTGAATATCATGAAACGCAAAAGTACGCTCAATCATCACACCAACTGCAAACACACTCATAGCAACTAACACCCAAAGTACAGGGTCAATTCCTAAAAGTGCAAATGACAAAAGCTTTTCACTGAGCATTTTTTCTCCTTTTAAATACACTCAAAACTCTTTCTACCCAATCGCTATATACTGCACATAAATAACGACTGAGCGAAAAAGAGTTGACAACAAGAAACGAAACCATTATATCGTAATATATTTATAAATACAACGATAAATTACACACCTATTGCTTGAATTTTTGTATAAAAAATAGGCATATGATGTTTTTCATTTCTATAAAAACACGATTTCTGAGCCTTTTGTGTTATACTTGCTCATAAACTACTCCTAGGAAACACATGTTAGAAGCACGATTATGGATGAAAAAAAGCGATAAAAACTATCTGGGCAAAGGGCGCATTGAACTCTTAGAACGTATCCGTGAACACGGTTCCATTCACGCCGCTGCAAAAGCTATGAAGATGAGTTATAAAGCCGCTTGGGATTCCGTCGATGCTATGAATAATCTCTCAGAAACGCCACTTGTTGAAAAAGTTAGTGGTGGCAAAGGTGGTGGTGGAACGTTTCTTACAGCCAAAGGGGAAGAAGTCATCGCCGCATTTCATAATCTTCAGGTGAAACATCAACAATTTTTAGACCTTTTTGCAAGCAGTGATGATCTACCAACCATCGTTCAAACACTAAGTCGTCTCTCATTAAAACTCAGCGCTCGCAATCAACTTATCGGCACCATTAGCGCCATTCAGGAAGATACGGTCAATGTTGCCATAGAATTAACGATAAAAGAATCCGATAAAATTTACTCCAGCATTACCAAAAACAGTTATCAAGAATTAGGACTTCACCTTGGGGAAAGTGCGATTGCTATTATTAAAGCAAGTTCTGTATTGCTCTCAAAAACAAAGCCAACCATCGCATGTGAGAATCTCTTAAAAGGTAAAATTATTCAAATTTTAAGTGATACTTCCAACACCGAAGTAACGCTAGAACTTAAAAGTCAAAGTACCATTACAGCCACCATTGCCAATGATGCGTTTGAACCTTTAGGATTAAAAATCAACGAAGAAGCATACGCTTTCTTTAAAGCCTCAAACGTTATTTTAGGTGTTTAATTTTTAGTATGTATGAAAATGAAGCACTCTTCTCTTGCACTTCGATTTATTTTTCGTTATAGTTTCAAGTATATAACGACTTGGAGGATACGTCTATGGAACCTACTTTTAATTTTTGGGACAATATGGCAAAGCGTTATCCACGCTTTAACGATGCTTCTATGAGCAAAGACGTGGGTCACATCTTAAATTGGTGCCAAAATAAAAATGTCTCATTTGAAGGCGCTTCCATTTTAGATATTGGAGCAGGAACGGGTGCTATTGCTATTCCATTAGCGCAAAAGGGTGCTCAGGTTGTGGCAATGGATATATCAGAAGGCATGTTAGCAGCCCTCAACGAGGATGCTAAAGAAGAAGGTTTAAGTTCAAAAATACAGACATATCAAAGTGATTGGGATGCATTTCCTGTAAATCAAAAGTTTGACATCGTCATCGCTTCTATGACCCCAGCCATTAGTGATAACCAAAAAATCGACAAGATGTTAAGCGCCACTAGAGGGCTTGGTATCTATGTTGGATGGGGAAAATACCGTATCAATAAACTCGTTGAAGCATTAGTGGAAGCGCATAAAGTGGTTGAAGAGGATTGCGCATCGGCTGGTTGCATCAAAGCGTATCAATTTATGGAAATCCTCAAAGAAAAAAACATTCCCTTTGAGAGCGATTTTTTTGCAACCGCATGGACGGATACATACACATTTGATGAAGCAAAAGAGTACGCCTATGATCAACTGAAGCGTAAAGATATCACTCCAAATGAAGCTATTGTTGAGTCTATTTTAGCTACTTTTATGAAAGATGGTAAAGTACACGTAACCACAGAAGCCGAAAAAGGGATGATTTTGTGGAAAGCGGCTTAAGAAAATGCCCTAATATAGGGCATTTTCTTGCATTAAAAACATTAAATCACGTAGTCATTCCATAAAGCCTCGCCTGTATAGATGCGGGCACTCTCAAAATGTACAAACAATGACTCATTTTCGTGCGCTTTGATATTTTGCCACTCGCTTTTAGAAATCTCCGCTTCTACTTTTTGATGCTCTTTGAGCGTTTCAAGTTCAACCCTCACTCTTGGTCCTACCAGTCGCCAACCGATCAGTTTTGCTTCGATGCCACTTCCTTCTGCATTGTCCACACTGATGTTGATCTCATGCGGGCGAACAAACAGTGATGCTTCTTTAGAAGCTCCAAGATCTGGCGTGTTGAGTGCTGTGTTTTCAAGATGGAGTGAACCCTGCTCGACTCTGGCATGAAAGAGATTGACATTGCCCAAAAAGCTATAAACAAATGGGTTGGCTGGTCTGTCGTACACCTCTTCAGGCGTGCCTATTTGCTCGATTTTCCCTTGGTTCATGACGACGATTTTATCGGACACCTCAAGTGCCTCTTCTTGGTCATGCGTCACAAATACACTCGTAATATGAATCTCATCGTGCAAGCTTCTTAGCCATTGACGAAGCTCTTGGCGTACTTTGGCATCGAGTGCTCCAAAAGGCTCGTCCAGTAACAACACTTTGGGTTCCACCGCAAGGGCACGCGCTAAGGCGACACGTTGGCGTTGCCCACCTGAGAGTTGCGATGGATAGCGATTGGCGATCCAGTCGAGTTGAATGAGCTTGAGCAGTTTATGCACACGCTCTTTAATCTCCTCTTCACTCGGACGTGTCTCTTTAGGTCTAACACGAAGCCCAAAAGCAACGTTTTCAAACACACTCATGTGACGAAAAAGCGCGTAGTGCTGAAAAACAAACCCTACGCCTCGATCACGCACATGTGTAGCCGTAGTATCTTCTCCATTAAAATAGATTGTTCCACTATCGGCTTCTTCCAGTCCTGCTATGATGCGAAGCAGTGTCGTTTTACCTGAACCTGAAGGTCCAAGAAGGGCTACGAGTTCGCCATCGGGGATGGTTAAATTGATGTCACTCAGTGCTGTAAAATTTTCAAAACGTTTATTGATATGTGATATCTGTATACTCATAGTTTATCCTTAGTGCGCAAGTGAGCGTTTTTTACCGATACGCCACTCAATGAAACTTTTGAGCACCAACGTCAATAGTGCTAAAAGTGTTAAAAGCGAAGCAACCGCAAAGGCCGCAGTGAAAAGGTACTCGCCATATAAAATCTCAACATGTAAAGGCATCGTTGTTGTTACACCTCTGATGTGACCTGAAACAACGGCAACGGCTCCAAACTCACCCATGGCCCTGGCATTGCTGAGAATGACGCCATACAACAAGCCCCATTTAATGTTAGGCAAGGTTACTTTCCAAAACGTTTGCCAACCTGTTGCACCAAGCGTTAGGGCTGATTCTTCCTCATCCGTGCCTTGTTCTTGCATAAGAGGAATAATCTCACGCGCAACGAAGGGCGAAGTGATGAAGAGTGTCGCAAGAATGATACCTGGTGTCGCAAATACGATGCGAATATCATGCTCACCAAGCCATGCGCCCAACCACCCTGAACTTCCAAATAAAAGCACAAAAATCAAACCTGCGATGACAGGTGAAACAGCAAACGGAAGATCAATCAATGTGATGAGAATCCCTTTACCACGAAATTCAAACTTTGCAATGAGCCAAGCGGTGGCAACACCAAAAATGGTGTTAAGAGGTACAGTAATGATAACAACTAAAAGGGTCAGTTTAATCGCCGCAATCGCGTCAGGCTCACTGATGGATTCAAAGTACACTTTCCATCCTTTAGCCAGTGCTTCACTAAAAACAACACCCAAAGGGAGGGCTAAAAAAACACCTAGGAAAAGAAGCGTTATGCCCAATAAGAGGGGTTTTAGCCATTTTGGCTCTAAACGATGTTCGGTTTGCATCTTCTTTTCCTATAAACTTTTTTCGCGACTGTAAATCTGAATGGCATTGATAAAAAACAGAATGACAAAGGTTGCTAGCAACATCACGGTTCCAACCGCCGTTGCACCCACATAATCAAACTGAGAAAGTTTGGTCACGATAATGAGCGGAACGATTTCACTCACATAGGGCATATTGCTCGAGATGAAGATGATAGAGCCATACTCACCCAGTGCCCGTGCAAACGAGAGCGCAAAGCCCGTCAAAAGTGCTGGAAGCAATGAGGGTAAAATGACTCTGCTAAACGTTTGCCACCATGAAGCGCCTAGGCTTGTTGATGCTTCTTCAAACTCTTTTTCAAACTCTTCAATCACAGGCTGAACGGTACGCACCACAAAAGGAAGTCCAATGAAAATGAGTGCGACTACTACACCTGCCCTAGAATAGGCAATTTGGATACCTAAAGGCTCTAAAAATGAGCCTATCCAACCATTGCTCGCAAAGATAGCCGCAAGTGCGATACCTGCAACCGCAGTTGGAAGTGCAAACGGCAAATCAACAAGCGCATCGACAATTTTTTTACCAAAAAAGTTATAACGTGCCAATGTCCATGCGACAATGAGTCCAAAAAAGAGATTGATAAGTGCAGCGATAAAACTTGCGCCAAAACTAAGTTTAAACGAAGCCAAAACTCTAGGATCAAGGATGACCGCACCAAACTCACTCCATGAAAGTTTGGTCGTATAAAGCAATAATCCTCCTAGTGGTATGAGCACTAGAAGGGTTACATAGATTAGACTAAAGCCCAGCGTTAAGCCAAAACCTGGCAAGACACTCGGTTTTCTAAAGTGCCACTTCATCGCTTAATTGAAGCGAAGATTTTGTCAAATTCGCCACCATCAGCAAAATGTTTCTTTTGAGCTTCACCCCAACCATTAAAGACTTTATCAATGGTAAAGAGTTTAAGTTTAGGGAATGTTGCTTCACTCTCTTTAGCAATTTCAGGATCGGTTGGACGGTAATAGTTTTTCGCCGCAATTCTCTGACCTTCTTTAGAGTAAAGGTACTCTAAGTAAGCAGTAGCTACCTCTTTGGTTCCTTTTTTCTCTACGTTTTTATCGACAACGCTGACACTTGGCTCTGCTAGGATGCTAATACTTGGAACGACAATTTCAAATTTATCACGACCTAGTTCGTTGATAGACAGGAAGGCTTCATTTTCCCATGCCAGTAGCACGTCACCAAGTCCACGCTGAACAAAGGTATTGGTTGCTCCACGAGCTCCTGAGTCAAGTACGGGGACATTAGCATAGATTTTAGAGACAAACTCTCTGGCTTTCTCTTCACTGCCGTATTTTTCAAGTCCATAACCCCAAGCGGCAAGATGATTCCAACGTGCACCACCTGACGTTTTAGGGTTTGGAGTAATGACTTTAATGTCGCTTCGTGCTAAATCATCCCAGTCACGAATTCCTTTTGGGTTACCTTTACGAACAAGAAAGACGATGGTAGAAGTATACGGGGCACTGTTATGGGTAAAGCGTTTTTGCCAGTTAGGATCAATCGCTTTTGCTTTTTCTGCAATGGCATCGACATCATACGCAAGAGCTAAAGTGACCACATCAGCATCCAAACCGTCTATGACGCTTCTAGCCTGAGCACCTGAACCTCCATGAGATTGACGAATCGTGACGTTATCGCCTTTCTTTTCTTTCCAATGTTTAGCAAATGCTTGGTTGTACTCTTTATAGAACTCTCTTGTTGGGTCGTACGAGACGTTGAGTAAAGAGATGTCTGCTGCGTGAATAAAAGGCGCTACCAGCGCCAAAACTGCTATGGTTAATCCAAAGAGGCTTGATTTTAAACTTTTCATATTTTTTCCTTTGTGTTGTTTATTTGAACTATATATATGTGGGTGAAAGACGTTTTTTTAGCAACACATCAGACAAAAAACATGAGTACTCTTCCCATGAATAAGGGAAATATTAGACTTCATGGTTTACCTCCTTGTTTTAAAGTGACGAAATAATAGCAGATTCTTTTTTTATTGTCAAGAATATATATCGATTTAGTAGTGTATAAAAATAGTCAAGATTCATTTATGGTATAATCTCACCAAAGTCTATAAAAGGTTTTGGGATGCTTTATACCATTTTGGCTATTTTTTCAGGTGCTGGTTTTGGTGCTCTTTTGCGTTTCTTTTTAGGTACAAAACTCAATGCACTTTATCCTACTATTCCACTAGGAACCCTCAGTGCTAATCTCATTGGTGGTTATCTCATCGGATTATTTATCGCTTTTTTTGCTTCAAATACCGCTCTTGCACCCGAATGGCGCTTGTTCATCATCACAGGATTTTTAGGTGGACTCACTACGTTTAGTACGTTTAGTGCGGAGATCGTCACCCTCATTCAGGAAGGGCGCATCAGTATGAGTCTTGTGGCTGTTTTTTTACATGTTATAGGCTCTATCATCATGACACTGCTTGGCATTGCCAGTTACACCCTACTTCAAAAAGGATCATTATGAAAGGTTTTCAACTTATATTTTCAACCTTACAAAGCCGCAAGCATCCTAATGGTGAGCGACTTAGCCACTGGCTTGTTGAAGTTGCTGAAAAAATCGGCATTAAAGGTGTGACTATCTTACAAGCAACTCAGGGTATCGGACGAGATGGTAAATTGCACTCTTCCACTTTCTTTGAACTGGCGGATGAACCACTTGAGATCATTATGAATGTCAGCGAAGAGGAGTGCGAGAAGTTTTTTGCGCTTTTAAGTGAAGAAAAACTAGGGCTTTTTTACACCAAAACCGCCATTGAGTACGATACTATTTAAAAACATATTCAATGCCATTTACTATAGTGGCATTTATAAATTTAACGATCTTTTATATAAATGACGAATAAATTATAGTAAATCTTTAAACAATTTTCTTTTCATATTTATAATTTATTTTTTACTATTCCATCATACGCTCACTTATAAAAAGAGATAATTTGTAATAAAAAATATATTTCATCACCGTTATGTAAAAATACAAAAATGCACTCTTATGCTTCAAAACACCATTATTTAGCTACAAAATACACTATTTTGACACAAAAAAGACATTTTTTGAACAGATTAAGTCGTAAAAGTACAATCATTTACCCTTAAAATCCATTTATATACACCTTAGTCATCTGATATACTTTCTCAAAGTTTGGATTTCTTAAGGTTTATTATTTTTATTCGTTTTCGTCAGATGTCTCAAAACATGACGAAAAAACAATTTAAATTTTAATTTAATCCTTACAGCCTATATTTTTTCTAAAAAGGAGTTACTATGACAGCACCTTTTTTTAATTTTGCCAAAGAGACGTTTAGAATCGAAAAAATAGATTTTTATCCGCCTATTCCAAGGCATAAACACTCTTGTTATGAGCTATTCTTTATCGTGGGTGGTTCAGGAACATTTTACATTGATTGTCAAAGCTACGATATTCAAAAAAATACACTTTTTCTCGTCTCTCCAGAACGCATTCATGGATGGGAAAGAACCAATAATCTCCAAGCTTACTTGATAAAATTTGATCTTTCAATCTTCCCAGAGAACTCATTTAGTGATCACTTATCTATTTTTCATTTAGACACTGTTCAAGTTCAAGAAAATGAATTTAAATCGATAGAAAATATTTTAGCTACGCTTTTAGAAGAATACCAAGCAACACGTTCTTTTAAAGAATGTACCATTTTAAATTTGCTCAATATTTTACTTATTTATGTAAAAAGAACACTTCCTGCTGTGCCATCATCTTTTACAACCAACACACTTTTTCTACAACTTAATGATCTTATGCAACAAAATAATTATCAACTTACACCAACGACTTATTATGCGAAAAAATTAAAAACGAGTGTCAAACTACTCAACCAAGCTATTAAAGAAATTACAGGACTTAACAGCAGTGATTACATCCGTTCAAAAACCATTTTAGAGGCGAAAAGACTTCTAAAATATGACACCATGACATGCAATGAAATTGCCGATCATCTCGGATTTGTAGACCCTGCATACTTTAGTCGATTCTTTAAAAGAGAAGTTGGAATTGCTGCGAAACACTTTCGAACTGCAACGGACGAAAAGTACAATTTTTAATAATGAAAATCCATTTTAAAAAGAAAAACTAGTTGTTATAATTTATCTGAAATTTAACTTTCGGAGGAATTATTATGAAAAAAATCGCTGTCGTACTTTTAAGTACCGTTGTTTGTGGCACTTTGGCGAGTGCTAAGATTGTTCAACAATTTGAACCAGAAAAAGACACTTCTGCTTTTAAAGGTAAGCCTGAAGTAAGTTTTTCTACTGACTTGTCTTTCTATTTTCAAGGCTTAAGTCAAGATTACACTGCTGTAACAATTCCTGCTACTACAGCTTCAACTACTGTTGTAAATGGTAAAAATTATACAACTGCTACTGGTGCTCCAAATGCAAATGAAGTTGAGTCTGGTCTTATTTTACCAACAGCTAACTTTGACATCTATGCTAAAGTTATGAGTGGTTTCAATGTTAAATTACAAACTATGCTAGCATCTCACCACCACAATGATACTTATGTTAAAGGTGGTTATGCGACTATCGATAACTTAGACTTTGTTGCACCTGGTTTTCTTTCTGATATTATGAGAAATACAACAATTAAAATCGGTGTTAATGACATCAACTATGGTGATGATCAATTTAGAAGAACTGACAATGCAAATGTTATGAGAAATCCTTTTATCAATAACTTAGCAGTTGAAGGTTATCTACAAGGTACTCACTTAGAAGTTCTTTACCGTATTCCTTCAATTAGCTCATTTGCAGTAGTTGGTGTGACCAATGGTCAAGCAAATCCTGCTGACGTTGCCGTAACAGATTATAACGCGAACGCTGGTACAGCAAGCAGCAATCGTTATGCGCTTTATGGAAAACTAGGTTTTGACCATCAATTAAACGATGATTTCAGATTCAGAATTACTGAATCAGTCTATTTTGTTGAAGGTATCAATAGAAATGATTTATATTCAAGTGATAAAGCGGGTGATGTTGCTAGAAATATCTTTGGTGCTGCAGCTGATTCTTCTCAAACAGTTGGTTGGAACGCAATGTCTGGTTATATTAAGACACCAGGTGGTACTTATGTATCAAAAACTGCTGCTGATATGGTTGCATCAAAAACAAACCTTTTCACAAAATACCAAGATACAGAATTCTATGCATTCTATGAGAAAGTAAATGGTAAAGATGTTCAAGATAAAAGTATGGACATGGACCACTATGGAATTGAACTCGTTCAACGTTTCTACAATGATAAGTTCTGGGCTGCTGCTCGTTATGAGAACGCTGTTGTAAAATATGCTGATGCATTCAATGACTTTGGTGATGCAGAGTTAACACAATGGCAATTAGGTCTTGGTTGGTTCCTCTCTAAAAATGCTGTTGCAAAACTTGAGTACATCGACCAAGAGCGCGAGAAATTCTCTATCTATAAAGACGGAAAAGCTAGCTTTAACGGATTTATGATCAACGCATCTCTTAGCTTCTAATTTTATAAGGATTTAATGTGAAAAAATTGATTTGTAGCCTTTTGCTTTTATCAGGCTTAGTTTACGCTGAAAATGTTGAAATTCATGGAACATCAACACTCCATGATTGGAAAATGGTATCAAACGAAACACAAACTGTTTTCGAAAATGATGGTTCAAAAATTACAAAATTGAACGTTTCAGTTCAAATTAAAACACTTAAAAGTGGTGATTCAGGCTTAGATGAGAAAGCCTATGAGACACTTAAAATTGATAGAAACAATGTTATCACCTTCAAACTTCTTGAAGCAGATTTAGCAGCTGGAACTATCAAGGGTGTTTTCAAAGTTCTTGATAAAGAGCGAACAGAAACTTTAAAACCAGAAGTACTAACACTTGATCGTGTTGCTGGTAATTTTAAAGTCAAAATGACTGAATTTGGACTTGAAGTTCCTTCTGTTATGTTTGGTGCTATCAAATCAGGTGATGAAGTAACTGTTAAGTACGACATCAAAAAATAAGATCTTTTTACCCATGAAGAGAGGACAAGTGCCGCCAAGCTTCCTCTCTTCTATCTCCTTGAATAATAGATAAAAGCATGGCTATATTTTAGTATATAGTCATGGTTTTGTCATATTATTATGATATAGTTTATCAATTTTATTGTACTATTTCATTCTTTATTGTCCTAAAAGTACAATAATTTGCGATGAAAATCTATGGATACATTGAGCAAAAGCCATTATACTTCGTGCATGTAATACAACAAGGAGTATAGTGTGTTCTATGTAGAAAAAAAATTAGGCAAGTATATGACGGATGAGAGTGGTAAATTTCTTTTACGCACTATCGCTATCTTGATGCTTTTTCATGGATTTAAAAAATTAAATTATGGCATTAGTGGAGTCAAGGCATTGGTACTTCAAACAGGATTACCAGAGTTTTTAGCTTATGGAGTTTATATGGGGGAGCTTATTATCCCTTTTTTATTGATTGCTGGGCTTTTTACACGTTTCAGCGCACTTATCTTAAGCTCAACAATGGGTGTTGCCATCTATCTTGGCTTTACTGATAAACTTTTAATGTTAGATGCTAAAACAGGAGGTCTGTTAATCGAACTTCCATTACTCTACCTTTTAGTATCACTTAGTATTGTTTTTTTAGGTGCTGGAAAATACAGCTTAGATCGAAAATTACATCTTGAATAAAGATAAAGATATAACGTATGAAGGGGTAAAAACCGTGTTTCTACTTCTTCTGTTTTTGAGTATTAAGGAGATTAAATGAACACTGAAGTTAAAATTTTTCATGATATGGACCCTAATAGTCCTAACGAAGAAAAGAATTTCTTCATTGGGAAAATAAAACATTATGCAGCGCCAGAAGGTACGCCGCCGCCACTTCCACATAGACATCCATTTTATGAAATTATTTTTGTTACAGAGGGTCAAGGCATTATGAGAATCGACTTTGTCGATAGACCTATGCAAAAAGGTTCGTTATACTTGATGCTACCTTCCCAAATCCATCTGCCTATTTATACAGGAGAGTTTCAAGGGTTTTTGCTTCGTTTTGATCTCTCTATTTTTGCAGATAAAGCCTTTATGGAAAATCTCTCTATTTTTAATTTCGATTATCTCGCTGTCGAAGAACCTGCATACAGTAATTTGGAAAATTTGCTTTTAAGTCTGCACGATGAATTCGTTACGCAGCAAGCACTCAAACAGTGCACGATCAACAATTTACTCAAACTCTTTTTGATTCAAGTTCAAAGATTATTGCCTGAGGTAGTGAATGAGACAGCGCAAACAACACTTTTTGGCGCCCTCAATACACTATTAGAAGAAAATAATTATAAAATAAATACACCTATTTATTATGCTAAAAAACTAAAAATTTCTATTAAAACACTCAATCAGGTTGTCAAAGAGTATACGGGTATTCCTTGTGGTGAATATGTACGTTCTAAAACGATTATTGAAGCCAAAAGACTTTTATGCTATACCAATATGAACTCTAATGAAATTGCCACAACATTAGGATTTGAAGATGCCGCTTATTTTAGTCGCTTTTTTAAAAGAGAGACAGGATATTCACCTATTCATTACAGAAAACATTCCGCGTAAATAAAAAAGATAGAAGCTCTTTTAAAGAACTTCTATCTCGAAAATAAAGGGATGGTGAGTAAAGATTAAACCTTACCCTCCTCTTTAAGCTGTTTATACCAAGAGCTATGAAGAATAGCCACTTCCTCTTCCTCTTTATAACCTGTAATCATCGAATGAATAGCCCCTTTAATGGCAATGGCTGCCATATAGACATGTACCATGAAGAACGTTGCTACTACCATTCCTAAGATATTGTGGACAATCGCAGAGACTCTTAGAACATCAATTTGACTCATTCCTAAGAAAGTAGCAATTGATGAAAGGTCTTTGTTTAAGAAGAACATTAAAGCACCTGTTAGGATCATGACAATGCCACCCGGCATTGCAATCCAGAACCATCCTTTTTGTCCTGCATTAAACTTACCAGCAGGAACAGGTCTTTTCTCTTTTGAGAGATATCCACCCACGATCATCATCCATTTGATGTCATCACTGTTTGGGAACATATCACGTATCCAAGCGATAATCATCGGAAGAACCGTAATCGCAAAGACAGGTGTCGCTAAACCATGAAGGTTTTTAGCAATGCGCACAAATGTGCCACCACCAAAGAAGTCACCAAATGCCATGATAAAGCCTGTTGGAACAATCACTAAGAAAGAGATGGCTGCTAGATTATGCATAACACGCATTAAAACGCTAAATGCAAAGATCTTTTTGCCATCATGCGAAAAGACTTTAGGGCCAATCATCCTATAGTGAATACCACCAGCGACAGGAACTAAAAAGAGTGCAATCAAAAACCCTTTCCAAAACCATTCACGTTGGAGAAAGGTAAAAACCTCTCCAAACGCAGGATAATAAGAAATGGCATTAAGCATTGCAGTTCCATACAAAGGATCATCATATGTTCCCGTACTCACAGCATATAACGATGAGACCGATAGAAACACGCTGCTTAAAAGCACAAGGTATTTTTTCATTGTGTTAGCCCTTTTCTACCTTGTTTACCATAGGCAAGGTTCCAAATATATGAATTACTCGCTTCTTTGCTCTGACCACGTGCCAATACTCTGGTGCGGTATAGCTCAGAAACTTTCTCAGATGTTCCAATCATAAGCGCATTGGTTGCACACATTGCCGCACATGCAGGTACTTTTCCCTCAGCAATTCTATTTTGACCATAAGTATGGCGTTCTTTTTCAGAGTTAGTCTCCAATGGTCCACCTGCACACATCGTACATTTATCCATCGCCCCTTTAGCACCAAAAACACCATCTCTTGGGAACTGTGGAGCACCAAATGGACATGCATACAAGCAGTAGCCACAACCGATACATTTGTTTTTATCGTGAAGAACAACACCGTCTTCTCTGATATAGAAACAATCGACAGGGCATACTTGAGAACATGGAGCATCAGAGCAGTGCATACATGCAATAGAAACTGAAGTCTCTTTGCCTTCAACACCATCATTAAGAGTAACGACTTTACGACGTGCTACGCCAACAGGGAGTTCATGCGCATTTTGGCACGAAACCACACATGCAAAACACTCAATACATCTATCGGTATCACAATAGAATTTTAATCTGCTATTGATATTTTCCATGGTCTCTCCTTACGCTTTCTCTACGCGACATAAACCCGCGTTGAACTCTGAAATTTGGGTAATTGGGTCAAATCCGTAGTTAACAATCGTATTTGAACTCTCACCAATGGTATACGGACGTGTTCCTTCTGGATAGTTTGCACTCAAATCTACACCTTGCATAATACCTGCAAAGTTGTACGGCATACAGATACGATCAGGGGTTACGCTACGGTTGTAGTGTGCTCTAACCTTAATCTTTGTGCCTTGAGGTGCGTGAATCCACATCATGCCCTTATCTTCAATACCATACTTAGATGCCAAGTCTGGGTGAATATTGGCAAACATCTCTGGTGTGATGCTTGAGAGGTATTTACTGGTTCGCTCTAACATACCAGCACCACTTAAGTTAACCAAACGCATACTGGTCATAACGGTTGGGAAATCTTTTGACCAATCTTGTTTTGTTTGCTCCGTGATGTAGCGCGTTGCAACCCTAAAGTTATTCGCTTGATCAGGCAATGCTGGGTATTTTTGTACCAAATCCCAACGTGGCGAGTGAATTGGCTCTCTATGAACAGGTACTGGATCTGGGAATTCCCAAACGATCGTACGCGCTCTTGCATTTCCGTAAACACACACACCGTATTCACGTGCATATTTTTGAATAAGTCCGCTAAAGTCCATCGCCCAGCTTGGTCCCATTTGCGCTTTCTCTTCTTCAGAGAGCGTAATGCCAAGAACTTTTTCAATATTTGCTTTAGTGAGTTGCGGGTAACCACCTTTGATTTTTTGACCTGGTAATGTTACAGTCTCATCGGCGATTTGGCTCACACCATTGTGCTCTAGTCCAAAACGATTTCTAAAGCCCATACCACCTTCATTGACTGGTTTGGAGACATCGTAAAGAACTGGTGAACCTGGATGTTTTTCATCCCAACATGGCCATGGAAGTCCATAGTATTCACCTTCCATTTCACCACGACCTTTCAGTGTCAATGGATCAAACAGATGCCAGTTTGCTTGATGTTTACGTAAACGCTCTGGTGTCCAGCCTGAAAGACCGATACTTTTTACCGTACGAGCGATTTCGCGAACTGCATCATCTGGCCATACAAAGTCATTTTTGTACTGAACAACGTTACCGCCTTCAACACGCATTTTCATGCCCTTAACGTACTCGTCATAGAAACCAAATTTTTTCGCGAATTCAAACATGACTTCATGATCCGCTTTACTCTCATACAGTGGCTCAACAACTTGTGAACGCCATTGCGCTGAACGATTGGTCGCAGAGAGGGTTCCTTCACATTCAAACTGTGTAGCAACAGGAAGAATGTAAACACCATCTTTTCTATCGGTAATAATCGCTGCTTCATTCACAAATGGCTCTGCGATAACCAGCATATCGAGTTTATCAATCGCTTCTTTGATTTTCACTTGCTGAGACATAGAGGTAATTCCCGTTCCTTGTACCCAAAGAACACGGATTGGTGCAGAAGAGGTTGTTTTTTCCTCTTGAAGAACACCTTGCCACCATTTAGCAAGTGAGAAACCTTTAGCGTGCATCCATTTGCGCTCACCTTTATCATCAAGTTCAGGATGGAAACGATTTTGGAGATACTCTAAACTCACACCCCATGTTTTTGCATAGTATTGCCATGCCGCTTTATCCAAGCCGTAGTATCCAGGAAGTGAATCTGCAAGGTTTGCCATATCAGTAGCACCTTGAACGTTATCATGACCACGAATAATTTGACAACCGCCACCTGGTTTACCTGCATTACCTGTAACAAGAGCAAGGATTGGAAGCACACGTGTATTTGAACTACCAACAGAGTGTTGTGTAATACCAAGTGACCATGCAATAGCAGCAGGTTTAGTTTTTGCATAAAGCTCAGCAACTTCAAGGATTTGAGCGACAGGAACACCGCTAACATCTGAAGCAACTTCAGGTGTCCATTTCGAAGCTTCTGCTCTGATTTGATCCATTGCATAGGTTCTATGATCAATAAAATCTTTATCTTCCCAGCCATTTTTGAAAATGACATGTAATAAGCCATACGCAAATGCAATATCTGTGCCCGGGCGTAGACGAACATAAATATCAGCTTTAGCAGCACTTCTCGTAAAGATAGGATCAACGACGATCAACTTCGCGCCTCTATCTTTGGCTTGTAAGAAATGTTTAAATCCAATTGGATTGGCTACTGCGGAGTTAGCTCCGACCATCATAATTAACTTAGAATTTGCAACAACGTCACCAAAGTGATTTGTCATAGCACCATAACCCCATGTATTTGCCGCACCGGCAACAGAAGCGCTATGTCAGATTCTAGCTACGTGATCGATATTGTTTGTCCCCATAAAAGCGGCAAATTTTCTAAAGTAGTAAGACTGTTGATTATTGAATTTTGCTGAACCTAACATCATAAGTGTATCAGGACCATTCTCTTCTCTGATTTTTAACATTTTAGAAGAGATCTCATTAATCGCTTGCTCCCATGTTAAACGTTTCCATTGTCCGTTTTCTTTTTTCATTGGATATTTGATACGTTGTTTAGACTTGGTCAAATCGATTTGATCGGTTCCTTTACAACAATGGCTACCCTCATTGATCGGATGGTCATGTGCTGGTTCTTGTCTTACCCATACACCGTTTTGCACTTCTGCAACAATACCACAACCTGCTGAACAAATCGAACAGATGGTTTTAACTTTTTTACTTCCTGGGAATGGGTTTTTTACCTCTTCCGCAGTCGCAGCTCTTATATTTTCTTCTTTTGCAAGAAGATTCCCTGCTCCAAAACTAGCACTTCCAAGAGCCGCCATTTTTAAAAATGAACGTCTTCCTATTTTGCTAGAGGAGAGTATTGGGTTTTCGCTTTTACTCATATCTTCTCCTAGTGTTAATAGGTTCTCTTATAGTAGAGTTCCCATTCTTTTGTCTCTTTATACACAATCTCTTTTTTTGGAGATTTGCCATAAACGACACCGTTACTGCCTTTTGCATCGCTTTTAGCACTTGCTAAAGCCACGCTCGCTCCAGCTGTTGCTACAACAGCGGTTGTTCCAAGGGCTTTTTTCAAAAAGTCCCTTCTGTTTTCTTGCATACTCTACGCCTCCTTTTCCCGTTTAGGAATCAGTTTTTCACTCTAAAAAGAGTTACTCAAAAACGTCTCCACGCCCTTTGGTAACTCTTTCTTAGAATTATGCTAAATTTGCATATTTAAAGAGAGCAGAAACTCTTATTTATGCAAATTTTGCATATTTATCTACAAAACAATTTCGTCTAAATTTCGTCTGACTCGTTGAGTGAGTGGCTTTCGATCTCTTTGAATTGCAGCACTAATTCTTTCTGCACTTTCAACTTTTTGAGATGGTACTACGTTTAAATAGAGCCTTTCAAAATCAATAAATGCTCTTAAAATAATGGCAGTATTTTTATAGAAAAATGTTTGTTCATGTTCAAAAAGGTGATCGATAAATTCATCGATACAATCATTGATAACATCCGCAAAAACTTCACGTGAAAGTGTTAAGCTCTCTGCATCTCCTTCAACTCCCGCTTGAATGAGTTTATGCATAAAGCGAAAAAGAAAGAGGATTTGATCTTCTGAGTCATTGCAGACAGGCTTATTTTTTCTAAATTTTGAACGAAGTACCAAGCCAGCTGCTTTAACTCTTTTTTGACCATCATCTCTGCCTTCATCGTAATATGAAGCGCTTAGAGGAATAAAAGAGCTCTCAGGAGAGACAAAAACATCATCGTATTCTTGTTTTAAAGCAGCAAAACCTTCTGTTTTCAAATGATTCTTAATCGACAAAAACGCCTCTAGTGTGCTTTCATCTAGAGGATTTTGACTAAAAATATCTAACAATGTTTCAATGTCAGCATAAGCTTCTTCTTTCTCAACAAAATCCAATATCTTTGCAAAAAAAGCGTAGTAGAGTAACCTTGCTTGATTAATTGCCTCTTGGTTCATCCATCAATTCCTTTTTTCATTTTCCATATGTGCCTTAAACATGACTTTTGGTTTACATGACGCACAACAGTAGAGTGTTTTTAGCTTTACTTCGTCATTGCCAAAGAGTGGCGTCATCATTGTTGCAATTTTTTCAACGGCTTTGACTGTCGCAAACGGCATCCCACACTCGATACAGGTAAAGAGTTCGTCTTTTGCCATTGTGCGCTGTGAGAACCAGCTTGGTTTTAAATTGATCTCATCTTTAATGACAGTAAGGCACTCTTTCTCAGGACAGGTGACTTCACAATAGCCACAGTTAGTACAGATGGAAGCGTTAAAGCGAAGCGAATTATCTTCAGGATGTGCTGTGAGTGCGCGTACATTACACGCTCCCACACAGCTAAGACAGAGCGTACAGTTACTCTCATTGATTTTGATGTCCCCATAGTGAACATGCTCACCTGTTTTCACAATACCTAGATCTTCATCGCCCACGAGATGTGCAAGGCGTGCGGAGAAAATCTCTCGTTTGCGAAGTCCCTCTTCATTGATGCCGTACATACACTCAGGAATGCTCTCTAGACTTTCAAATATACATGCTAAATCTGCACTATTTTCACACACATAAATTGCTTTTTTATGGTACTTTTTCTCAAAGATTTCATTGAGAATGCGAATGACATCACCCGTACCTTTAGAGATAAAGTCTGTATAGAAAATGACCGGATTTCCGCTGGTTTGAAGCAGATTTAAAAGGTGGGCTTCATGAAGGTATTTTTCACCCTCAATCATCAAAGGTAACACGCCTTCTTTCAGAGGTATATCGATCAAGTTCAAATCCATCTTATGAGGAATAATCAATGCAATTGAGCCTTTGAAATAATCGCTCAAATGTGAAAAAGCGATACGAGGCATTTGAGTATAGTCAATCGCTCCACTAGGGCATACACTGACACATCCACCACAACCATGGCAATCAATATGAGAAAACGCTAGGTGCTTCTCT
>Ga0209016_1001107_pt1 | contig 23653 bp, 29 predicted proteins | sample EPASupsiteSAE305_FD_187265 | JGI IMG/M metagenome (GOLD analysis project Ga0209016, IMG submission 187265) | Bioremediated contaminated groundwater microbial communities from EPA Superfund site, New Mexico - SAE3-05 (SPAdes) (version 2) | ecosystem: Environmental > Aquatic > Deep subsurface >...
CCCGACATAAAGAGAATAAAGAGAATAAAGAGAATATCGTATAGATAATAATGTTGAAAGCATATAAATATCGTCTATATCCTAACTGTGAGCAACAAAAATTATTATCTAAATATTTTGGATGCATTAGATTTATCTATAATCAAGGACTCGCCACTAAAATTAAGAGTTATGAGGAAACTGGAAAATCTCCATCATGTTTTAAATTAACAACAGGAATGTTGAAAGAATTAAAAGATGCAGAAGAAACATCTTGGTTAAAAGAAGTTTATTCTCAGTGTCTTCAGTCTTCTTTAAGAAATTTGGATAATGCATTCAGTAAATTTTTTAAGGAACATAAAGGATTCCCTAAATTTAAATCAAAACATAAAAGTGTTCAAGGATGTCAATTCCCCCAGAATGTCAAAGTTGATTTTAATAATAAGAGAATCATATTCCCAAAGATAGGTGGGATTAAAACTGTCTTCAGCAGGAAGTTTGATAATGATGAAGGTAAGGTAAAGACAACAACAATATCTAAAACATCAACTAACAAATATTATGTTTCGATATTAGTAGATAATGATAAAGAATTACCTAATAAAGTTAAAGTTGAAGAGAATAGCACAATTGGAATTGATTTAGGAATTAAAGATTTCTGCATTGTTAGTAATGGAGATAAAGTAAGTAATCCTAAATATTTAAAGAATAATTTAGATAGGATTAAGGTTTTGCAGAGAAGATTAAGTAGGAAGGTTAAGGGAAGTCAGAATAGGAAGAAAGCCGTGAAACGGCTTTCAGTATTGCATGAGTATGTGAAGAATTTAAGGAATGATTTTTTGCATAAGTTGTCTTCTAGATTAGTTAGTGAGAACCAAACTATATGTTTAGAAGATTTAAATGTTGTTGGTATGATTAAGAATCACAAGTTAGCACAAAGTATTTCTGATGTTAGCTGGAGTAAGTTTGTAGAATATTTAGAGTATAAAGCCGAATGGTATGGAAAGAATATTGTGCAAATAGGGAGATTTGAACCCAGCAGTAAAATGTGTTCATCGTGCGGAAGTATTAAGAAAGACTTAACACTTGGTGATAGAGGGTGGATTTGTGCAGTCTGTCAAACTGAACACGATAGAGACATTAATGCGAGTATTAATATCAAGAATTTTGGATTAAGTCTATATTTAGGGTCGGGACGACCCGGTGAGCCTATGGAGATGTCTCATTAGGGAATCTAAGAAGTAGGAATCCCCACCCCTAGTGGGTGGGGTAGTTCAACAAAAACAGTTACAGACAAAGAAATGGGCAATAAGCCGATATCTAATTACATAACAGCAATAGAGAGGTTGTTGAGATCAGAATTTGGTTGGGACGGAAATGAAGATACAAGACATATTGCTTCTAAAAAAGCTGAAGAAAAATATATCAATTATCAAAGAGAATTATCAAAAAAAATAAGGAATATTAACGGCGAAATATTATTATAACAAATAGGAGATAAAAATGGAAAAGGTATCTATATGCATAACTCACTATAATAGACCTCATCATTTGATAGAATGTACAAAAAGAATAAACGATAAGATAAGGAAGAATTGGGAAAATATAGAAATAGTTGTTTCTGACGATGGTAGTGATAAAGAATTTTTAAAACTGGCTAAAAAGGCAGAAGTGGATGTTTTTTTAGAAGGGAATCATGTTGGTGGAGGGTCAAACTTAAATAGATCAATAAAGGCTTCTACTGGCGATTACATTATATATAATCAGGATGATTTTTATATAGAAAAATATGATGACTTTATCCCTAAATGCATAAAAGAATTTAATAATAATGATGAAATTATGTTTATTAGATTATATGGGTTTATACATCAGATAATTGGGTTGTTTAGTGATGATATTATTTCTTATTCTAATGTTATAGATAAAGATATTTTTTTCAAGAATATGCCATTAAAAATGGGGGAATATAACGAATCTTTTTGTGAAATATATAGAGATTTTTTTGCATTAGGTCAAAACAAATGGGATCAAGTAGATATTTATTCAGATAATCCTCATATTAGACCAAGATATTCTTTTGATAAATTAGGTTTTTATAAAGAAGGGTCTAGTATGTCTATCTCGGAGGGTAACTATGCTATGCGATTTTTTGAATCAAATTATAGATGTTTATTTTATGGAAATTTATATAGACATCAGTTTGGAGATAGTACCAATGTAATGAAAACAAAAGAAGAAATAGAAGCTGAAAATAATCATCAATTAGAAAATTTATCAAATATATATAGACTTGTAAAAAAATATTCAGATTATAAGGGTTAGCCATAAAATGAATTTAGATTTTATTGAAAATAATAATGAATTTGGGAAAACAGGGTATATTTTAGGAACAATATCAAAATGGTCTAATCCTAAAATTATTCTAGAGTTAGGAATAAGAGGTGGGGTAAGTAGTAGAATTTTTGCAGCTACAAAGCCCGAACAATGTGAGCATCATATGTGCGATATGGAAGATTGCTCTTCGCATATTTCTGATATTTTGAAAAAAAACAATAGTTTTTTTCACTTAAAAAAGACAGAAGTTTTGTCTAAGGAATGGGATAAGGAAATAGATATTTTATTTGTTGATGCGAATCATGATTTTGATTGCGTTCTCAGTGATTTTTTGAACTTTGATAAATACGTTAATGAAAATGGATGGGTTATTTTCCATGATACTTGTCCGCCAAATATTGATTATACAGAAAAACATTTATGCTCTGACGCTTATAAAATAAGAGATTTTATAGTTAATAATAAAAAAAATTATGAGGCCATAACTATCCCATGGTCGTTTGGGCTGACAATTTGTAGAAAAAAAAGAAAAGATAACGATATATATGAATAAAGAAAAAATATTATATATTATTTCAGAAAATAATGATTTTTTGGATGACTCAATTTTTTCAGGGTTAAGGAATTTTTGTGATTATTATGATATTTATTATTTGATTCCAAATAACATTTCGGCTATAGAAAGATATAATAGAACAAAATATAGATATAAAGAAGATTTATTGAAAAGTTTTAATACAATAAATATATTTGACAAGTCTTTAATGTATGATTATTGTATTGTTGGACAGATTTGGGAAAGCAATTTATTGTTATATAAGGAGATAAAAGATAAGATTTTAAAAAAAACAATTTTTATTGACGGAATGGATATTCCCAAATATAATATCGGAATAAAAGCAGATTACGTATTTAGAAGAGAGACACTTGAAGACGAATCTTTTCTTCCATTTTGTTGCCCTAATGATTTGCTTAATATGCACACAGATTCTATTGATTTTTTTATTAATTTTCAAATGGGGCCATCTTCTGAAAAAAGAATAGATCTGTATAGATATGTAAAAAACAACATACCATTGAATAATTCTTTAGTTTATGATTTAATAGGAAATAGTAATTATTTTTCAAAAATGAATGAATGGTGGGAAAATATATCTAAAACAAAAATTATATTTAGCGATGTCGGAGGAGGTAAAGATTGTTATCGTTTCTGGGAAGGAATAGCTACAGGTAATTATGTTATTAGTAGAAAAATTGATTTATATAACAAGATAAAATTTCCAGAAAATGTCATTTTCTTTGATAATTATAATGAGATAAAAAATATAGTAAATAAAATAATATTGGTTGAAGATTGTGATATAATAAAGAATAGAAATAATATAAAAAAAATATTAAAAAATAGCCAAAGTACCTATAATAGAGCAGAGAAAATTATAAATAAAATTAAGGAGTGGAGATAAAAAATGGAGAATACTTTTTTAAATAAAAATGTTTTGATTACTGGTGGGACTGGAAGTTTTGGTAATAAAATGGCAAAAATGCTGATAGAAAAAAATCCAAATAAAATAATAATTTTTTCTAGAGATGAAAAAAAACAATATGAAATGAAAAAGAAATTCCCTGATTTTAATTTTATAATTGGAGATATTAGAGATAAGCAATCTTTAAAAAATGCTACAAAAAATGTAGATTATATATTCCATGCAGCAGCATTAAAACATGTTCCTAGCTGTGAAGATATACCTCTAGAAGCAATAAAAACAAATGTTTTAGGGACTTCTAATCTATTGGAATGTGCTATTCTTAATTCTGTTAGAAATGTAATTTGTTTGTCTACAGATAAATCGGTAAAACCAGTAAATACAATGGGGATGACTAAGGCTTTAATGGAAAAAATTGCTATATCATATAATAAAAAAGAAGATTTTTATCATGATACGATCATTAGCTGTGTAAGATATGGTAATGTAATGGCTAGTAGGGGGAGTGTTATCCCATTCTTTAAAGAAAGAATTATGTCTGGGAAAAAAATAAAAATAACAGTTCCAGAGATGACAAGATTTATGCTTACGTTAGAAGACGCATGTAAACTTGTATTTTATGCGTTTGAAAATAGTGTTGGAGGAGAAATCTTTGTAAAAAAATCGCCAGCATGTACAATAAAATTCCTATCATATTTTATGCAAATGTATTATAACATAAATGTAGGTGAAGAAATTGTCGGAACAAGACCCGGAGAAAAAATACATGAGATTCTTATTAATGAATATGAATATACAAGATCAGTCGAAAATGATGACTTCTTTATAATTAAACCTGAATATGATAATTTTATAAAAAAAGAATACTATGAACAAGGCTATGAATATTCTTCAAATAATACGAGAATTATTGAAAAATACGAAGATTTTTTAGAAATGTATAAAAAGATAGATAATGAAGATTTGATTTAGGTGGAGGATTATTATGTTTTTTGTTTTAGGTGCATCTGGCGGACTTGGAAGATATTTTATTGACAAAGGTCATTGTGGGACTCATTTTAATAATAAATACAAAAATACAATATTTATGGATTTTTCTTTAGAAAAAGACAGTGTTTTTAGATTTTTGGATAAATCTTATAAAGAATATAAATTTGATAGTTTGATATCTACAATTTCTTATACAGATGTTGACGGATCAGAGACAAATATTGAAAAGAGTAATAAAATAACAAAGTATTCTAATATTAATATTTCTGATTGGTGCAATAACAATGGGATACCTTTTGTTTTTATTTCATCAAATGACGTATTTGATGGAGAAAAGGGATATTATAGAGAAGGCGACAAAACAATAGGAATAAATAGATATGCAAAAGATAAGATAGAAGTAGAAGAATATATACAAAAAAATAATAACAATTATTTGATTGTAAGATGTGGAATACTTGAAACTTATTCTTCTTTTAAGGAAGAACCATTAATAATGAAAATAAGAAGATCATTAAATGATGGCTTGAAATTAAAACTTTTTTATGATTCTTTTAATAGCCCTGTTTATGTTGGTTCTATATATGATTATTTAATAAAAAATAAAAATAAATATTTTTCTAATACAATAAGGCATTTATATTCAGATAGAGTTTCTAAAGTTAAACTTGCTTTGATATGCGCTGAATTAATGGGGAAGATGTATGTTTTCGATAAATTGATAGAAAAAATATCAATAGATGAATTTGATTTTATTGCAAAAAGACCAAGAGATGGATCTTTGGTATCAAAATATAATGATGGAGAGTATGTTGGAAGTATATATGATAATATAGAAAGTCTTTTATCTGAATTATAATGTGTAAATAGTTAAACAATAATGAGAATCAAAACAATAGATGAATATACAATATATAGAAACTTTATAAGTGGATCTGAGGATCCAGAGAAAAACTTTGAATTTTCTAGAAATCTAATAAAAAATGATCATGAGATATTATTTAGAAATTTACACGATTTAGAACTTTTCCTAGAAAAAGGATATTGCATACAATATTCTGCTTCCAATAAAAGATCATTTGCTTTTCCATATCACTCTAGATTTAGAATTAATAATTTTAAATATAAAGACGATTTTAAATATGATTTCAGTTTTGTTGGAGGTTCGACTCATCCTGTAAGAGAGAGGATGATAAATAACGTTAAACTGTATGATAAAGATATTAATTGTATGCTTGAACTTTATGAAGGATATTTTAAGAGCAATGACCATAACATAGAAGAAAGGAAAAAAAGCTTCAAAGAGATTGTTGAAGATACTAAATTCTCATTATGCCCAAGAGGATACGGACTTCAGAGCTACCGTTTCTTTGAATCTTTATCTTTGAACACTATTCCGATATATATAGGTGATGTAAAAACTAAATTCCCTTTAGACTGGCTGATAGATTGGGATTCTATTGTCTATAGATTTGATTCTGATAAGATTGATGCTTCTCTTTTTTATACTTTTCTTGATAATCTAATGAATTTAAGTATTGAGGAAATAAATGAGAAGAGGGAAAAAATATCAAAAGCCAATAGAAGGTTATTCGAATATAAATATAATGAAGAAAAATACATGAAAGAAATAGTAGATTTTATCAAAAAAAACAGTATAGAAGTAGATGATAAATTTGTGGAAACAGAGATTATGCCAGAGATTATGCCAGAGATTATAGAAGTAGAAAAGAAGGTTAATGCTCGACTAAGTTTAGTAGACAAGAAAACGAAATTAATATATAATGGCCAAAAACAGGTTATAGATAATAATGAAAATAGAAGAATATGATGGGTTTAAGATATATATTGAGAATGTTGAAGAGGAAAAACATTTTGATGTTATTGAAAATATATTAAAATACAATAATGAAATCTTTTTTGCAAATTTTAGTGATCATGAATATATTACTGACAAAGGGTATGTTGTTCAATATGCTGCCACAGATACTAAATCTTTCGCCTATCCATATACATCAGATTTTGGAATAAACGATTTTGAATATAAAGATAAATTTAAGAGTGATTTTTGTTTTATTGGTGGGAGGACAAGTCCAGTAAGGGAATTAGTATTAAGAAGAATAAAAGAATATTCTGATAAAATAAAAATATCAGAATATATTTATGACGGTTATTTTAACATAAAACATGGAGAATATGGAAATTCAAGAATAAAAGATTTTAAGGATGAAATCTCTAATGCTAAGTTTTCGCTTTGCCCAAGGGGGTATGGGATTCAAAGTATAAGATTTTTCGAAACATTATCATTGAATACAATTCCGATTTACATAGGTGATTGTAAAACTAAGTTCCCTTTGGATTGGTTGATAGACTGGGACGAAATATCATTCAGATTCAATCAGGATTTGGTTAATGAAAGATATTTTTTAGATTTTATAGAAAAAATAATGAATTTGGATATTTCGGAGATAAATAAAAAAAGGGAAAGAATATCAGAAATATATAAGGAATTTTTATATGTATTTGACGATGTTCCTGTTTTGTTGAGAAAATTAAATAAAAGATATAGCAATGATTTTATTGATATCTCTAGGACTAAATATATAAATAGAATAATTGATTATTTAAATAATAAAAATAAAATAAAATTAATTGATGGTGGAGAAAAATGTCTAAAAAAAATTATATAGAATATTGTGGACTTCCTTGGAATATAGCTATGATAGATTCTACCGGTGATTATGGACCTTGCTGTGGTAAAATTATAGGAAAAATAAAAACAATAAATGAAGTTGATAATTTTTGGAATAGTAAAGAATATAAAGAAGTTAGAAATAATTTACTTAATAATAAAAAAGAAGGAATATGCAAAGATTGTATCTATCTAAAAGTAATGATAAATAAGCCCGAAATAAACGATGGTGAAGATAACAATATTTGGGGATGTCCAAGACCAAAAGACGCTAAAGAACTTGTAGAAAATAAACCAAAAATTATGGCCATAAATTTTACGTCAAGATGCAATCTTAGATGTTTTATGTGCCGACCAGAAAATCTTAATCCAATGGATCATGATATTTTTCCAGAAATGCCGATAGAAATGATTGAAATATTGGCAAGAAAATATTTCTCTGATTTAGAATGTCTTTTAACAGCGGGAAGCGGAGAATTATTTGTCCATAAAAATTTTACAGAAATTATTGATCTAATTGAAAAATATAGGCCAAAATTTGTTTCTACAAGTACAAACGGAAGTTTCAATCTATCAGATGATGTGTGGAGAAAAGTAATAAATACTAATGATCTTCTAATGTTTTCTATAGATTCATTTACTGAAGAATTGCACAAAAAAATTAGGCAATTTGATATAAAACGTATATTTGATAGTATTGAAAAAATAAGAAAAATAAAAGAAGAAGTAAGACCAGAATTTAAATATGGTTTTAGTTATGTTATTATGAAAATGAATCTTCATGAATTAGATGATTTTGTTTTAAAGGCGACTTCTGAATGGGGAGCAAATCAAATAAACCTAATGCATATTCATGGACATGACGATCAATCTGTTCTTAAGGAATTTGAGTGGAAGAAAAAATATAATGAAAAAATTCATATAATTAAAGAATATTCAAAAAATACAAAAACATATATTGAAATTCCAGATTTCGCAAGAGATAATGATGGAGGAATTATATGATAGATAAATGGAATAATGCTCAAGTATACGAATTGGGCTATTGGAAATATATAATGGAAAACGGAATAGTTTGTTCGAATGTAACCTCTGATAAAATATACGAATTTCAAAGAAAAAATATGTTAGAAACACTCCTATACTCAGAGAGACCAATAGAATTTTGGAAAGATAAAATAATTATAGAATTTGGATCTGGACCACTTGGTGTATGTGAGTTTATTGATGATAAAGAGAAAATAGCAATAGAACCATTGATCAACGAATATCGTAAAATATACAATCATCTACAGGAATCAGATGTTATTTATTTAGATAAATGTGCTGAAGGTCCGTTGAATATACCAGACGGTTATGCGGATTTAGTGGTCTCTATAAATATGCTTGATCATGTTATCGATCCATTGAAAGTTTTAAACGAAATAAACAGAATATGTAAGACTAATGGCTATTTTTTGTTTCATGTTAATGTATATTTATCTGAATCTGATATTAATAAGAAATCTGGTATGCATCTAGATCTTCATCCACATTCTTTTACGAAAATAAAAATTTTTGAATTACTTGAATCGTATAACTTATCAGTAATTAAATTCTATTGTTGTCCCGAACCAAATGAACAGAATGAACACCATTTTATATGTTTTGGAGTTAAAAAAAAATGTTAAGACCTTATATCGAAGTATGTAATATGCCATGGGATACAATAATATTTTATAGTGATGGACAGTATGGAGTTTGTTCTGGTGGTAAAATAGGGAAAATAGATACAGAAGAAGATGTTAGAAATCTATGGAATAGTCAGCCTATAATGGATCTTAGAGGAAGATTGTTACGATGTGAATCTGAAGGGATGTGCGTTAATTGTAATCACTTTAAGACAACCATGAATAGCGAATATGTAGATACCACTAAATCAATGTGGGGAATCCCAAGACCAGTGGGAGCAAAAGAAATATGGGGAAAACTACCAAGAAGTATCGGACTTGATATTACTTCTAAATGTAATTTAAGATGTTTTATGTGCAGAGATCAAAATATAAACCCAATGGATGATAGATATTATAAATCAATGCCTATTAAATATATTGAGTGGTTAGCTAAATATTATTTTAAAGGATTGGATACACTAAACACAAACTGCTATGGAGAATTATTCGTCTATGAATATCTAGATGATTTTTTTGATATAATTAAAAGATATAGACCAAAACATGTTATTACGTCGAGTAGCGGCAGTTTGAAAATAGGGATGGAAACTTGGAAAAAAATCATGGATACACATGATTCTATCTCATTTTCCGTTGATTCCGTAAGCAAGAGTATCCATGATGAAATACGTGGGTTTAATATGGACAGATTGTTTGAAAATTTAGAAAAAATAAATTATCTTAAAAAAGATTACCCTAATTTTACCTATGGATTCTCTATGGTTGTTATGAAGAAAAATCTACATGAAATGTTCGAATTTACAAAAACTGCTATAGAAAAATGGGGAGGAACAAAAGTTAATTTTCAGAATATAAGTGGTCATCCAGAAGAGTCAGTATTGTTAGATAACGAATGGAAGAAGAAATATAATGAAGAATTAAGGAAAGTTAGAGAATATAAGGAAAACGTTTCTGGAAAGATAGAGATAGCGCATTTGGAATATGCTGAAATAGAAAAAACTCCAATAATTGAAGCAAAAGAAATAGTCTCAATGGGAAAAGATAAACAATTAATTAAAACAAGTGGAATAATTTCAATAGTTAAAGAAAAAAGGAAAAAATCAATGTGGAATGTAGGGGCCTTCTATTATCCTTGGTATAAGAAGAATGAATGGGATCAATATGTAAGAAGAAATCTTAAAGATCCATTGTATCCTATATTCGGAGAATATGAGTCGATAGACGAAAAAATTTTTAATAATCAATGCTTTATGGCAAAAGAAAATAATATAGATTTCTTTATTTCAAGTTGGAGTAAAAACGAAGGCCATATTTCTGATATTAATTTAAAAAAAATAGTAAGTAATGGTAAACTACCTTTTGGAATGAAATTTTCACTATTATATGAAACTGGACATATTATTCATCTCGATAATTTCGAGGATGTATTTCTATCAGAAATGTTATCTGTTGTTGAATATTTTAAACATGAAGATTACTTGATAATAGAAGGAAAACCAGTTATCTTTTTCTACATAACAAGAGATATAAATAAAGATTATGAAAAACTATTTTCTAATGTTAGAAGAATATTTAAATACAAAGGATTCAAAGACGTTATTATAATAGGTGACGAAGTTTGGTGGGATATCAACCATCCTAACTATCTAGATGAAGACAAAGTAAAAACATTTGACGCTGTATTCGCGTATAATATGTATGTTCATCCATGTAAAGAAGTCCCTTGGAATAAGGAAAATCCAATAAGTTTCTTAGATAACGTATTTAGGGAATATGATAATTATTATTCTCTCTGCAAAAGAATAGGTTTAGATTTTATTCCATCTTCTTTCCCAAGATTTAATGATCGAGGAGTAAGAAATTATCAAAATAAGGATATTATTCAAGATAATGGAAAATTCTTTGAATCATTCTTGGATAGATGCATGAAATATGATAATAAATACAATATGCATCTTATTGCCTCATGGAATGAATGGTATGACGATACCCAATTGGAACCTTGCTTTGGCGAAGAAACATCTAAGAACTTAGACCCTAATTTTGACGTATCACAAGGAATAACTCATTATGGATATGGGTATAAAGATTTGGAAACCGTAAAAAGAGTTTTTAGCAATGAGAAGTGAAAAAATAATAGTCGATTATCCTCCAGAAATGGTGTTTATAGAGAATACAAACGTCTGTAACCTTAAATGCTCAATGTGTCCATTAAAAGACATGAGTAGAGTAAACAAATCAATGACACTGGATAATTTCAAAATATTAGCCGATCAGATAAGATTATGGGATAAAACTAGACTTAATTTTTACTTCTTTGGCGAATCTTTCGTTAATAAAGAAGCTATGGATATGATTGCCTATGCTAAAAACATAGGTCTTAGAATTGAATTCAGTACCAATCTCCTCCTATTTAATGAAGATAAAATTAAAATTTTTATGTCACTTTTAGATAACAAAGACTCCATCACTCTCTCTCTTGATGCTTTTGGCGAAGAAGAATACAAAAAAATGAGAGTCGGAGGCAACTATCAAACTTTGATGGATAATTTTGAATTCATCATCAGAGAACAAATTGTAAAAGAAAGCAAACCAGTCATTCTTGCTCAAGGAATCTATAACTGGATTCCAGATATCTTTGGCGCAAAAGGATTATTGGACGAAAACAAGACAAATATGGTAGAATCCTTCATCAAAACCATTCTGATAAAAACATGGTCCTTAATGGGCAAGGAATTCACTCAGAATGATATTCAAAACTATATAGACCAATACTATGTTAGATATTTGTCAGGTAATTTGACAAAGGAAATAGACAAAAACATATTCTTCTACATAAAAGACGTGGATGACTGGGCAGCTCAAATGGGAGAAAGATCAAAACTTAAACAAATAGGTTCTCATCAGGAATACTGCGATTTCCCATGGAAAATGATGATCGTACAGTCAAATGGCGACGTTACCGTCTGCTGCAAAGACGTTAACGGAATAATTAATGTCGGAAATGCTTTTTCATCATCTTTGCAGGAAATATGGAACGGAGAAAAAATGCAGCAACTTAGGAAAGATTTCCTTTCCTTTAAAAAAGAAAATTTATGCAGATACTGCTGAAGAATATATATGGAAGACAAAACAGAATTAATAGAAAAATATTATCCTTTTATTAAAATTCTCGCAAGAAGAATAAGTAAAAATAAGCCATACTTGGAATACGATGACGCAGTTGGAGATGGTTCCGAAGCTCTTGTGAACGCTATTGAACAATATGATGAGGGAAAAAAGAAAGGATTTAAAAAATATCTGTCTATGAAGGTCAATGGATATATCCTTGACTCCATAAGACAAAATAGCATCATTTCAAGGTCATCACTTACTTATAAAAAAATACTTGACTCAGCTAACAACGAATTGACGGTAAAACTAAAAAGAGAACCAATGAAATCAGAATTGGCAGAATATCTGGAAATGGATATTCATGAGCTTCTGCAATTAGAAAAATCCGCCGAAATTAACAAAATAATATTCTTGGATGATGAAGAATATATCTTTGACGAAAGCGAAATATTCTCTGAACCACCAGATAAATCAATAATGGATAAAGAAGAAAAAATGATTATCGCAAAATCAATATCTTCTTTGAATAAAAAAGAAAGAAAAGTCATATACTATTATTATTACATGGACCTTAATATGAAGGAAATATCCTGCTATCTGAATGTAACAGTTGGAAGAGTCTCACAAATACATACAAACGCAATTAAAAAAATAAGAAATTATATAAGTAAGGAATACAATGGAAACAAAACTAACAATAGAACTTATTCCCTCAACCACTTGGTTCGATAATGTTAGAAGCAAAATAACTCAAACTGAATGGGATAAAATAAAAAAACTTGTCTCTAAAAGAGCTAATCATGTTTGCGAAATTTGCGGAGGGAAAGGATGGCAACATCCAACAGAAAATCATGAGATTTGGGAATATATAGAAACTGAAGATCAAAATATACAAAAACTAAAAGGACTCATCGCTTTATGCCCCGCTTGCCATGAAGTAAAACATATGGGACTCGCCCAAAAAAGAGGAAGATTAAAACAAGCAATCAAACATCTCTCTAAAATAAATTCATGGTCAGAAGAAGATTCTATTGCCTATGCTGAAGCTATGTTCGAAATCTGGGCAAGCAGATCGAATAAAAAATGGGAAGTGGATATCTCAGAATTAGAAAATATTATTGAAAAATTAAAAAAGGACATAAACATCCTTTAGTAGTATATAATCTCTATCAAAATATTATGGAGTTCAAAATGCAACCTTATTTCAATCTTAGTGAATATCTTGAAAGCCAAATTAAAGAGATAGACAAAATAAAATGGATTGAATCAGAAAAAAATGGTTCAGATATAGGATTCGATAAAGCAAAAGAGATTTGGATCAATAAATATGCCGAAGAATATAAATACTTTTGGCTAAAGAATCATCCTATCAAAAAAAAGTGATTAAACAATCTTTTTTAGAAATTAATTATTAAGAAAATAATATTAATTATATAATTAGTTTCAAGGAGAGATATTGATGACGACTTACAAAAAATCAGACAAACCTTATTTGCTTGCACTTACACCAAGATTCCGCACAAGAGCAGAACAATGCCTTGCAATGATCGCTAGATCATCAAAAGTAGTACAATTACTATCAGCAGCAATCGAAGCCAACGGTGGTGTTATACCAGAAGTGATCAATGACGGAACGATGGGTCAGGCCCCATTTACAGGAAATCATTTCTCCGCATTTTTAGCTCTATTTCAAACAATTGATTCTATGAAAGATAATTCTGCGGTAATGAATGCTCTTTATGACCTTGCCGTAAGAGATATTTTTGCATTGACTCCTCAATTGCCTGATATCCAATCTGGAATGGATCCTATTCCCGCAGCTCTTCATTATGTTATCAGACCACTTGCACCAACAATCAGAGCATTATTTGCAATGATTAATGATGACGATCCTATCATACCAACTACATTGGCAGGACTCGAAAATTCTGATCTTGTTGATGAAGAAAGACAATCTGAACTTATCGAACCATTCCTTGTTGGATCTGTTGTTTTGATGAATTCAATGCTGCAAAATATGGTTAATTCAGGAACTTCTGATGATTTGGCCAGAGCAATTGATGCCGCTTGTACAGATGGACTTAGGATTGGTTAATTTTAATTTGAATAGAAAAATACATTAAAAAAAGTTTTTGGCGATAAAAAAAGGGATTGACAAAAGTTTTCCCGTATACTAGTATCACAGCATCAGATACGTATGTATTTGAAAAAAAAGGATGGATGGAAAATGTTAGAGAATTGTTTACAGACCAGCAACCCCAGAAATTGGCGACCAGCCACTGCCTGTGGAACTGTGTCTTTAACGACACTCCATACATTGGCCAATAATCAACCTATATTTGCGTATAGGGGCAATCCAAGAACTTAAAACAGATATGTATATAAATGTTTAAGGGTCTTGGAGAAATCCAAGACCCTTTTTTAATTAAGGAGAAGAACCGATGGATCCCGACGAAGAAGACAGTAAGAATAAACCTAAAGGAAGGTTATCTTAGTCGGATCGCCTTCCTCACAAAAGGAGGGCATGACATTGAAAAAAAAATGCTGGACTGTTAAAAACACAAATTTGATCTTGAAAGATGATTATGTTGAGAACGTTAAAACAAAAGAAAAGGGAATAGTGACCTCCGTTTTTAGAGCTAAATCTAACGGAAGATTGATATTTGAAGTCTCCTATCTTAGGGGCAAAAAAATTGAAGAAAGAGAAATGTTAAGAGTCATTACTAAAAAGGCTTTTACAGAGGATAAGAAAGAAAAAAATGATAAAATACCACATAAGGAAGGACATAAATGGAAACGTCTTTTTGGCACAATTTTTGGATGGCTTTTCTGACCCAAAAAAAGTAGCCATTATAAACTCAGAAGGCAAAACAATCTTTGATTCGGATAATATCAATGGAAAGGGAAGTCAGCAACACAAACATAAACTGACTTCCCTCTAACACCTTGCCTTATGGCACGGTCACGGCTTCATTCCCTGTGAGCCAGTTAATCATGGGATAAAAATTTTTAATGTGGGGGCTTCTTCTAAGGGTCAGGAAATCGGTTCTGCAAATCGAAATTGGAAAAGGAAGATATATTTTTTTGCATTGCAAGGAAGGAGTTCTCCATTATCTTCTAGAATATAATAATACATAAAATATTATATTTTGGAGGAATTAAATATGGAAGAAAATGAAGAAATTTATTATATTGAAGTTAATGGGGTAAAAAGGAGAGGAGTAAAGAAAGAATGTGAATGTGGAAAAATTTATAAGATAGAGTCAAGAAAACCCCACAAATTAGGCATAGCCTAATTTGCTTGCCCCTAGTGGGTGGGGATGAATTGGCGACAGAAGATATCGTATTGACTAAATGAATATTGATAACCAAGATATTTAATTAGTTAAGTGTAGAAAGATTCAGGGTCGGGACGACCCGGTGAGCCTATTGAGATGCTCCATTAGGAGATCGATGATGTAGGAATCCCCACCCCTAGTGGGTGGGGTAGTTCAAATTGCACGTAGAGGAAAATATGGAAATAAATTTTGCTCAAAAGAATGTTCAAATAAATATAAAAATAAAGATCATAGAACCACATTTAATTGCTATAATTGCGGAAAGGAAGTTACAAGAGATAATTCTAAATTTAGAAATTCTAAACATGGATTTTATTTTTGCTCAAGAGAATGTAAGGAAAAATCTCAGAGTATAAAAGGCAATTGTCCTGAGATAAGACCAAGCCATTATGGAGACGGTGATTTTATAAATTATCGAAAACTTGTTGGTGATAGGATTGAAAAATGTGAAATCTGTGGTGAGGATTTTCCTCCGAAAATAGTTGTTCATTACATAGACGGGAATAGAAGAAATAATGATGAAAGCAATTTGGAAGTAGTATGTTTTAATTGTCATATCATTAGACATATGAAGGAGATCGATGGAGAATGGACATTTAATTATAGTTTCCTAACATCGAGGGAAATCGTAGATAAGATAGATAAAGGATGTAAGTGGGCCATGGGACTGCATGGGGTGGTCGTCTGATTTGCAATCAGAAAATTCAGAAGAGTTCGATTCTCTTATGGTCCACCATAAAACAAAGAAATTAATTGTTAGAAAGGATGGTATAATGGTAATACTTTCGGTTATTGGGGTTGCTTTAACTTTATTGATGTTTATTGGAATGTTCATTGATTTACGAAGAAAGTTGGGTATAAGATTAAGGTATAAGTGTATATTTACAGAAAAAAGTGGCTATGATAATATATATGTTAGTTTATTGGAAATAAGAAATCTACAAGATGTTCCAGTAATTATTGAAAAAATATATATTGAATTAGATAATGATGTTTTTATTTTGATAGAAGAATTTGATAAATTGGAGAAAATAAACGCTCATGATAAATATAAAAAAGAATATGATCCTGTTGATTATTATAATTTTCCTAAAAATGAAATTTTAACGTGGGAAGATATTGAGAAAAGTAAAAAAAGGTATTTGTATGTTGTTGTCGATGGAAACCTAGTTAAAATTAAAGGATTTATGAAAAAAAAACGTAATTATATTGATAAAAAAGAAATTTTTATCCCCATAAGAGAAACTATAGAATATAGAGGCAAGATATATAGATCTGATGTGAAATATTTTGTAGATTTTAAAATTTTAAGTAAAAATGAAAAAATGTTTACAATCCCAATATATAGAAATGGAAAAAGTGAAATTAAAAAGAATGAGTTTATTCCAAAAGAAATAATGGAAAATTCAGAAAATCTAAGAGAGTATATTAATAAGGATTTAAAAGAAGGTGTAATTATTTCTGAAATTATTGATTTTGATCTATACAAGAATACAAGAATTGTATTTAATAATTGTTTTTGATTTTTTTTCGGAATGGGTTGATGATGCCATAAAGTACCGTGAGGGAATTGAAAGGCTATTCATGATATAAGCTCAGTAGAGTGGTGGAGACTAAGTTGTTTGTGGATAAGAACCACACTATGTATTTTTCGATGGATGAAGGCATTCGTCTGTCGGGACATTCCGAATACAGATCCTTGGTGCAACGGATAGCATAGTCGCCTCCAAAGCGGTTGATGAGAGTTCAAATCTTTCAGGATCTGCCAATTTTAATTGAATAAAAGAGTTTGACTATTAACTGAGAATAGGATACCTTGATGAAGGAAAGAAGATGTTCTTGGTTTAAAAAAAGGTCATCAAAATGGGAGAAAAAACAGAAATAGCTTGGACACATCATACATTCAATTGCTGGAGAGGATGTGTCAAGGTCTCTGAAGGTTGCGCAAATTGTTATGCCAATGCCTTTTCTCATAGAATGGGAGAAGATTTTTGGGGAAAAGACAAACCAAGGAAATTCTATGGAGAAAAACATTGGAACGAACCTTTAAAGTGGAACAGAAAGGCTTTTGAAGCTGGAGTAATGAATCGTGTTTTCTGTGGTTCAATGTGTGACTGCATGGAAGACAGACCTGATCTTCTTAATGAAAGAAAAAGATTGTTCACTTTGATTGAGAAGACCAATAATTTAATTTGGTTGTTGTTGACGAAGAGACCTGAAAATTTCTTGAAGTTTTTGCCTCAGGAATGGATAAAAACTCCAAGGGAAAACGTTTGGCTGATGACAACGATTGAAAATGAGAAGAATATGTGGAGAGCAAAAGAATTGGCGAAAGTTCCAGCAGTAGTCAAGGGAATCAGCATGGAACCACTACTGAGTGAAGTAAGCATAAAGAATGTTGATCCTTCAATTACTTGGTTTATCGTCGGTGGAGAATCTGGGCCAAGAATGTTTGATATTGCATGGGCAAGGAAGATAAAAAAGGAATGCGAAGAAAGAGGAAACTCATTTTTTATGAAACAAATGGGAAGTCACCCCGTTGGAATGAAATTGGAGAGTTATAAGGGTGATGATCCTGAAGAATGGCCTAAAGATATTCGTGTCAGGGATTTCCCTGCATGAGTTTAATGAGAGCTGGTAGCTTAGTGGTTAGAGCGTATTCTCACGTTAAAATCTTTTATCTTGAGATTGGCCAAAACAAGGATAATTGATTGACCTAAACGCAAGGAGAAGGTTACGGCCAAACCGAGTGCCTTGACTAATAAGGTTTTCAGAGAGTAAGACGGGGGTTCAAATCCTCCCCTGCCCATGAATTGAGTAAGTACTTAGGTTATTGCAACGAGCATGACGCTCAGTGCCAATTAACGACTGGCACAGCTAGACGAGATAAGACTAGCAATAACTATATTTAGGGGCATTGCCTAGTGGACTAAGGCGACAGACTTTGAATCTGTTTTTCGTAGGTTCGAATCCTACTGCCCCTTCCATAAAATAAAATTGGCGATAGAAAATGCTTGATTGTATGTGAAGATTTAGATAGAATGTGATTTATGTTTGTTGATTAGATTGAAGAAAGTTGGAGATGAGATGTCTAAAGTCGATAATTTTGAAATTGAATATGATTTTAAAAATGCAGTAAAAGACATTGAAGATAAAGGCATTGATTGGAAGTTAACCCCAATATGGTTTGTCTGGGTAATGAAAACATCGACAAACGGCGTTCCTAGAATCGATCTTCGGGCCGTAGACGACACTTTGGAATTAGCAAAAATGCATGTGGCAATCATAAAGAGAGATGAACTTGATGCAAATGCGGTATATATCGAAGAGAGAGTAATTAATCATCTTTATGGCCAAAGGGATGTTACTTGGGCATTTAAGATGTCAGGATCGTCTAAAAACGTTTGGCATAGAGAAGAGTGAGATTAATGTTTGTTGATTAATAATTGCGAAATGGATGTTTCGGTGCGATGGAAGCTTTTTTAGAAAGAGAAAAAAATGAATTATATTCCAAAATATCGGGCATGGGTTTATCCGGATCAGGAAATGGTTCCTGTCGATGAGATTAATTTTAGATGTAGGCAAATTGGGCATCATTATTATAGTGATTTATCTCGATATTATTCTTTTGATGAAATTGTATTAATGAAATCTCCTTTATTGAAAGATGGAAGTAAGGAATATTTGTTTGAAGGAGATGTTGTTGTTCATGAAAGTTATGGAAATGGAATTCCTTTCGTCCTTATTTATAATGTAAAAATGGGTGGCTGGTATCTCCATGATGAACATGGAGGTGGTATTCAGTGGCACGAACAATCAATAAGAGACCAAGATACCCTTCCGTTTTTGAAAAAGATTGGTCACGTTTTTGAAAGTAAGTTCAATGGATTGCAAAAGATGTATTTCTATGTAGTTTTTGATAGGGAAAGGAATTGATGAATATGTTAACATCTGGATGGCTTATTAAATTTGGAGATAATTCTAGATATGAAGTCGGATACTACGATCCAAAGGGAGATTGGATTAAACTTACAAGTTTTTCTTGTATTACTAAGGCAATGGATCAGATTCATTATTTGAATGGTGGAAATCATCATTATTTGAATGGTGGAAATCATCATTATTTGAATGGTGAGGGAAAGAAATAGTTTGTATTCCGGGTTATCAATCATGGCGATAGAATCGGTCTGTTAAACCGAAGAGGCTGGATCGTTACCAGCACCCGGAGGGTCGGCTAATCAACACACTTCCACGCAGTGCCGACTGGAAACGATAGAAATATCGGCTAAGAAGTTGATAAACGATGATTGATAAATGTGCGGGGGTGGCGGAACGGCAGACGCGCTAGTTTCAAAAACTAGTTATTTGAGGGTTCAACTCCCTCCTCCCGTACCATAAAAAGAAAGAAGCTGTAGTCATGGAATTAAAGATCAAATATGCCTTAAGGCACAAGAAAAGCGGAAAGTTATTGATCGTTGAGACTAGCTCTAATAGAGATAGTGATTACTGCTGTGACATTCAACATATTTTAAGTTTGCCATCAAAATACAGTGATGGAGAAGGAGACGTATGGTGTGTCGATGAGATGAGTGGGGCTACATACGTCAAGCATAATAGTACTAGTTGGTTTAATGCTGGATATGAAACACCTACTCATGAGTTTAAGCCAGAAGAATTAGAAGTCGTTGAATATGAAGTGATTGTTAATGTTAGGGAAATAAAACAACAGGAATACCCCGATTTCCTTACATATATAAATGTTGTTTATAAAGATTCGGAAAACGAATTAAAATGTATGCTTGGACAATACGAAATGGATAAAAATATAAAGATTGGCCTTTATAATTATAAAAAATATTTGGAAAAAATAGTAGAATAAAAAAATGTGCGGGGATGGTGGAACGGCATACACGCTAGTTTAAGAGACTAGTTTTTGAGGGTTCAAATCCCTCTCCCCGTACCATAAAAAAATAGGAAGTGTGCGGACGTGGCGGAATTGGCAGACGCGCTGGATCTAGATTCCAGTGGGGAAACTCGTGGAGGTTCAAGTCCTCTCGTCCGTACCATATTTAAAGGATAATGATTATGGAAATCATGAAAAAGCCGATCAGACCAGAAACTCCTAAGAGAGTTACATATACTCAGTATTTTCCGAATACAGAAAATCAATCTTCATTAGAAGAGGTCTTATCTTGGGCTGACTCAAACAATTTCGATCATAAAAATGTTGTCATTACTTTAAAATACATAGGATATGAAGATTGTGAATTGGATATCTATCATGAGGTTGAAGAATCTGAGGAAGATTTTAAAAAAAAGATGTTAAAATTTGAGAAAGATTTTGATAAATATAGTAAAGATATTGTCATTTACGATGCTTGGTACAAAGAGAATAAGAAAGAAATTATTGAAGAGATAAAAAAACGTAAAGCAGAAGAAAAACGATTGGCTGAAATTGAAAGACTCGAAAAACGTTTGAAAGAACTTAAGAAAGAAGGAAAATAAAATGGGATACGCAGATATACCAAATCTTTATTCTGATCAGACAATTCTTTTGTTTAAAGAATGCTATGCTCTGGAGAAAGTGCATGGTTCGAGTTCACATTTAACTTTCAAAAGGCAAGCTTCGGATTTATCAACACCTGAAAAATGTGCGGAAGCCTATCTGAAAGATAAAAATCTTTCTGTTACTGCTGATGAATTTGCAAAAATCATTTCTTCTGGAAATGATCCTAATTCTTTGACAATGAAAGATATGAAAAAATTTGTTCCATTGCTGAAAGAAAAATATCCTCATGTTGATATTCCGCACTTTCATTCTGTATTTAATTCTTTCTGTGTGGCAAGGAATCAATTCGCTGGATGGGATATTAACCTTTTTTCTGGTGGAGCAAAACATGATTCGTTTGTTCAATTGTTTGATCTTAATGATCTAGCTCAAAGAATGAATGCCAATTCGTATGACGAGCTGACTGTTTATGGTGAGGTTTATGGCGGAAAGATGCAAGGGATGTCTCATACTTATGGCCTCGATATGAAATTCATTGCCTTTGAAGTCAAGTATGGAGAATACTGGCTAAGTGTTCCTCAAGCAGAAAAAATTGCAAGGAACCTTGGATTGGATTTTGTTGATTATGTAAAAATTTCAACTGATATAAATGAAATTGACGCAGAAAGGGATAAACCCTCAAGTATCGCTCTAAAACTAAACCTTGGTGAAAAGCAACGTGAAGGAGTGGTCCTTAAACCGTTGGTTGAAGTGAAACTTAATAACGGCAAGAGAGTCATGGCCAAACATAAGAGAGCCGATTTCTGTGAAACAAAATCGAAAAGGGAAATTGATCCCGAAAGAGCAATGGCTCTCTCAGACGCTCAGGAGATAGCAGAGGAATGGGTAACAAGAATGAGGCTGAACCATGTTATTGATGCTGTTGCCAGTCGTCTTAACCTTGATATGGATGAATTGGGAATGCAGCATACGCCAGAAATCATCAAAGAAATGGTTGCTGATGTGTATAAGGAAAGTGATATTGCCGATACTAAGGACAACAGAAAAGCAATTGGTCAGTATGCGGCGAAAATATGGCTTGCATATCAAAAGGAAAGTTTGATAAAGTAGTGTCGTTATGTTGGAAGTAGCTTAGTGGTCAAAAGTACTAGACTGTGAATCTGGGGATCGCGGGTTCGAATCCCGTCTTCCAACCCAATTTTTGAATTAGAATATTTTAGCGAATATTCATTGTTCATTGACAGATCACCCGTATCGGAGAGGTGCTTCTTACGGGGAAGCGAAACGAAATCTCTCTATTTTTATGCAGGATTACCCAAGTGGTCCAAGGGAACGGTCTGCAAAATCGTTATTCGTCGGTTCGAATCCGACATCCTGCTTATATTTTTATAAAGGAATTTTTTATGATTATAAAAAAAGAACCAAGAAAACCAGTAAGAAAAGAATAAAGTTTTGGCGGAAGAAAATAGTTGATAGTCAATATAAAATACAGTATGATAAAGGTGAATAAAACATTTGATATCTGTTTTACAAAATAAGAAAGGATTATAAATAATATGGGAACAAGGAATCTGATCGCCGTCTATAAGGACGGAGAATATAAGGTAGCTAAGTATTGTCAGTGGGACGGTTATCCTTCTGGTCAAGGAATAGGTATCCTTTCCTTTTTGCGAGACAAAATGGATCGTGAACAATTTGAAGAAAAATTAAAATTAGTTCGTTATGCTACAGATGAAGAGGCTAAAAAACTTTATAACGATAATTCTAAAGATTTTGAAAATTTGTATCCAGCTCTTTGTAGGGATATGGGATCAGAAATCTTCAATTTTATTGCAAATACTGAAGAAGAAATTTTGACTTCTAATTGTATTGATTTCGCTGGCGATTCATTATTCTGTGAATTTGCATATGTCGTTGATCTAGATAATGACACTTTTGAGGTTTTTGAAGGTTTTAATAAAACTCCTTTGAATGAAGACGAAAGATTCTTCTCCTTTAAAGGGAAAGGAAATATTAATTCTGAGTCTGAGTATGAACCAGTTTCCTTATATCAAAAGTTTGATTTAAATAATCTTCCTACTGATGAAGAATTTTTGAATCTTCTTGAAAAAAAAGATGATGAAGATGAAGAGGAATAATTAAGTTTTCGGGATGTAGTTCAGTATGGTCGGCATACCTGTGATAGAGAGAAGATGGTCGTCAGTTCAAATCTGACCATCCCGACCATAGTTTGATTATAGGGTAGTCGCCTAATTGGTATGGCACCACTTTTGGGAAGTGGAAAAAATGCAAGTTCGATCCTTGTCTACCCTACCATATTTTATAGGATAGAGTCAAAAAAACCACATAAATTAGGCGTAGCCTAATTTGCTTGCCCCTAGTGGGTGTTAAGTGAGAGACTAGTCTCTCACGATGATGAATTGGCGACAGAAGATAACGTATAGAATAATTGACTAAGAGAATATTTATAACCAAGATATTTAATTAGTTAAAGATTGAAGAATTCAGGGTCGGAACGACCCAGTGAACCTGTGGAG
>Ga0209016_1001108_pt1 | contig 23648 bp, 23 predicted proteins | sample EPASupsiteSAE305_FD_187265 | JGI IMG/M metagenome (GOLD analysis project Ga0209016, IMG submission 187265) | Bioremediated contaminated groundwater microbial communities from EPA Superfund site, New Mexico - SAE3-05 (SPAdes) (version 2) | ecosystem: Environmental > Aquatic > Deep subsurface >...
TTGGCCAGAAACTACGCTGCAATGCTTACTCTAGTCTCAACCGTTATATGGATGGCGTGATTGAGAACACACCCTAGTCAAATGAGGTGACACCATGAGTACCAGAAAATTCTCCCGTGTTCCATTCCATGTCACTGCGACCGCCATGATTGGCGGTCGCAGCTTTCAGGGTAAGCTCAGCAACCTTTCCATGAACGGGCTGTTTCTGGAAACAGCCGAGCGGTTGCCGGAAGGTGAAACGGCAGATCTGGTGATCAGCCTGGAAGGGACTGATCCAGAAATCGCAGTGGCCTTTCAGGGACGGGTCTGCAGGATCACTGATGATGGTATCGGCTTTCATTTTGAAAGGATCGACCTGGATTCCTATACCCATCTGCGTAACATCATCTCCTATAACATGGCTGATGCAGAGAAGGTCATGGATGAGATATTTACCAATATTGAAGAGAAAATTTCGTCTGGGGTCTGATTATCCGGGGGTGTCATGAGTCGTTGTAGTCACTGCAAAACATACTCAGTATTCGGCTTTCTTCTGGGGGTTGGAGCACCGCTGGGCTGGTTGTTGGTGCGTCTGGTGATGTTTAATGATCCCGGACAAACGATCTTTGAGCAGCTGCTGGGAGATATCGTCAAGGATGCTGAGCACCGTATGCTGTATCTGTATATGGGGGTCGGCACATCATTTGTACTGGGCACGGTCGGTTTTCTGATCGGTAGAACCGGGGATGAACTGCAACAGCGTGCCCACGAACTGGATGAACTGCATCAGGAAGTTGCCTCTCAGAAAGAAGTCTTTGAAAACCGCTTCAAGGTGCTGGATAGCAACGTCAAAAACTTCCATCAGATCAGTAGTAAAATCCAGACATCACTGAACCTTGAAGAGGTGTTGCTGCTTTGTGCTGAAGGTCTGCATGATGTGCTGGGGTATGAGCGGGTTAATATCCTGATGACGACCAAAAATGGCCGTAGTTTGCGCTTTGTAACTGCAACGGGAAGCAAGGGACGTGAGATAGAGGGGCTTGAGTTGCCGGTGGATCCGTCGATCGGAGTGATCTACCGCAGTATCAGCGAACGCAAACCATACCTGATTGATGACATTACCCGCTATGATGAAAGCTATCATCTGCAACCTCCCCATGACCGGATTGAGGTGTTGCGCTCCAAGAACTTCATTATCTGCCCGATGGTGGTGAAGGGTGAAACCCTGGGGGCCTTTGCCATTGATAACAAGCGTTCCCGCCGGGCATTGAATGAGTCTGACCTTGATACGATCATGCTGTTTGCCGATCAGGTGGCCAACAGTATCACCCGCATCAACCTGCTGACCTCCATTGATACCCTGACTACTGAACTTGAAAGTTCGTTCTCGTTCCTGCTGTCTCACCGTGACCAGTATTCGCGCAATGTTGAAGAGTTGAAGGCCAGCATCGAGTCGGTGGTGGATGGAGCCGCAGTGATCGCCTCTGCAGCAGAAGGTTCCACCGCCTCGGTTGATGAGACCAGTACGGCGGTTAATGAGATCTCGGTGGCCATTGAAGAGGTATCCCGCAACCTGGATACCCTGGCCGGGATCGTGCACCAGTCTGCAGCAGCCATGGAGCAGATTACCCGTAATATTACCAGTGTTGAGCGCAGCGCAGCCATCTCCCACGAAGTCTCCAGCCAGGTGCAGGCCCAGACTGAAGAAGGGCGTACGGCGGTAAATGAGACCATCGGTTCACTGGCAGAGATTCAACACTCGGTTGAGGAATCCTACGCCGGTATTACCCGTCTGGCTGAGAAAAGCACCCGGATCGAGAATATCGTGAACGTCATTAATGACATCACCAAACGAACCAACCTGCTGGCCCTGAACGCCTCGATCATCGCAGCCCAGGCCGGTGAATACGGCAAGAGCTTCGGCGTAGTTGCGGATGAGATCCGCAATCTCTCGCTGCAGACCGGCCATTCCACCGGAGAGATTACCGGCATTATTGATGAGATCATGTTTGAGTCACGCCACGCTGCCGACAATATCACCGCAACCAAAGGGCTGGTGGTGCGGGGGGTTGAACTGGGACATGTGATGGGTGAGACCCTGCAGGCGATCTATGACCGTTCAGTCTGCTCAATGGAGATGACCTCGGAGATCAAGCAGGCCACCGAAGAACAATCGCTGAGTGTCCAGATGGTGGCCCGCTCCATGGAAGATATCAGCAGCATGACCTCCCAGATCTTTAACGGCTCCAAGGATCAGGCCAAGGCCACTCGCAGTATTGCCCGGGCGATTGAGACGGTGAAGGAGATGGCCCACGAGATGGTGCAGTCCACCTCCAGCCAGGTTGAGGATGGCCGCAGGATCAGGCGCACGGTGGAGTCGGTCAGCGCCATGGTGCATCAGATGTTCGACAATATGGAGGCCCGCCGGGCCCAGTCCTCAGAGGTGGTCAAGGAGCTGGAATCGATGAAGAGTACCACCTGCCAGTTGTAGTTCCGATTTTACCTCAAGGATCTCGTATAAAAGGCCTCTGTCCAGAACGACAGGGGCCTTTTGTGTTTCAGTTTAGCTGATCCAGCCCAGCAGGATCGCAGCAGCACTGGTCACAGAGACAATAATCCAAAGGGTAACCCCCTGGGCCAGCGGTTTGATGCCGGCCTTGCCCAGTACCTCCCGGGTCAGGCCGCTACCGATCAGGAACAGGGTTACCACCAGACTTTGTTTGGCGATGCTGTTGAGCGGATGCCAGAGCTGCTCAAGCTGTGGCAGGGCAGTCTTGAGGGCGGCTGCCGCAATAAAGCCGATGATAAAGAGCGGAAATTTGGCCTTGCCTTCCGACTTGGTAAACCAGGCAGCAAGCAGGGCAGATGGCATGATCCACAATGCCCTGGTTAGTTTAACGGTGGTGCCGATTGCCAGGGCCAACCCGCCGTAGGCCGCTGCTGCCCCCACCACGCTGCTGGTGTCATGGATTGCCAGGGCGGACCAGAGTCCAAACTGCTGCTGTCCCATCCCCAGCAGGTGTCCCAGGGGCGGAAACAGGATCAGGGCAATGGAGTTGAGAGTAAAAATTGTTGCCAGGGCAACCCCGGTTTCTTCTGCCTCTGCCTTGATCACCGGAGCCATTGCCGCAATGGCGCTGCCGCCGCAAATGGCGGTGCCAAATGATATCAGGGTTGAAGTCCGCTGCGGGGTTTTGAACAATCGACCCAACAGCCAGCCTGCCAGCATGGTAAAGCTGATGCTGATGGCGGTGTAGAGAAAGGCGTCTTTGCCGGTTTTCAAGATCACCGGCAGGTTGATGCCGAATCCCAGTCCCACCACCGAAGCCTGCAGTAACCGTCTGCTCCAGGTGGATGTGCTGTTTTTCCAGGGGTTGCCGATCACCAGTCCAAATACAAGACCTGCCGTCAGTGCCATTGGTGCGCTGATCATCGGCAGGCAGCAAGTCAGCAACAGGAGCCAGAACAGTATTCGCAATCCTTTGTTGTCGTTCATGTCCAACTCCTTATGCCAGATTGATAGTTGCTACTGTAGTCAAAAATAAGTATAAATAAAAATGGATAATAATGATTAAACAGATCAATTGGATTTATGTATGGCTTTGTCATTTCGACAATTGGAAATTTTTGAAAAGATCGCCTCCACCGGCAGTGTTACCAGGGCCGGAGAGGAGCTGCTGCTGACCCAATCTGCGGTTAGCATGGCCTTGTCTCAGCTTGAGCAGCTGAGTGCTGTTCCGCTGTTTGAACGCTCCGGCAGGCGTCTGCTGCTGAATGATGCCGGTCGGATGTTACTCAAGGATGCCCGTGAGATCCTTTTGGCTGTGAAGCAGATAGAGCAGCAGTTGCAGGGAGATAGCGGAGAACTGGTGGGTGAACTGCTGGTGGGTGGCAGTACCACCATCGCAAACTATCTGCTGCCGTCCCTGTTGGGGGCCTTTGCCCGGCAGTATCCTATGACCAGGGTGCAGTTAACCGTTGGCAATACCCAACAGGTGGCTGATCTGCTGGCAACAGGGCAGCTGGATATCGCCTTTGTTGAGGGGCCTTGTCATAACCGCGAGCTGGTTGCCGTGCATTGGCGGGATGATGAACTGGTGGTGGTGGCCGGCGCTGAACACCCGTGGGCCAAAGAAAAGAGTGTGACGCCGGAACAGTTGGCTGCAGCCCCCTGGATCATGCGGGAAAAGGGCTCCGGTACCCGCGAGATCTTTGAAGACGCCATGGACAGGGCCGGAATCAGTTATGCCATTGCGTTGGAGTTTGGCCATACCGAAGCGATCAAGAACGGTGTTGCTGCCGGGCTTGGGGTCAGCTGTCTTTCTCGGATTGCCGTTGATCGGGAGCTGGAATACGGTCGCCTGGTTGAAGTGGCAAGCCCGTTGCTGCTGACCCGTTCGCTGGCGCTGCTGAAACGGCGTACCAGTTGCTGTACAACGTTGCTGGAGGCTTTTTTGAAGGTGTCAGGTGGGCAATGGGAAATGTGATTTTTTACAAACTGATGACATGCTTAAAAAGACTGCTATAGTTACCCGAGGAGAGCGAACACGATGAAAACAGCTGCAACTATCGCCCTGTTTTGTGCGGGAGGCGGGTTGACCCGCTACTATCTGTCCGGCTGGATCTATAGCCTGTTGGGGCGTGCTTTCCCCTATGGCACCTTTGTCGTGAATATCATCGGCGCCTACTGCATCGGACTGATCATGGAACTGGGCCTGCGCAGCACCATGCTTTCCGGCAGTCTGCGGGTCGGGTTGACGGTCGGGTTCATGGGGGGGCTGACCACCTTTTCAACCTTCAGCTATGAGACCTTCAAGCTGCTGGAGGATGGGCAGTTTCTGATGGCCTTTACCAATATGCTGGCCAGTGTGGCGGTCTGCCTGTTGTGTACCTGGCTGGGGATTGTCACGGTTCGTTCATTGGCCTAAAAGGAGCTATTGATGTCTAAACTGATTGGTGAACAACAGTTGATGCGGATCTTTATTGGCGAGAGCGACCGTCATGGCCATCGCCCGCTCTACGAGGCGCTGGTGGAGCTGTTGCGCAAGGAAGGTTTTGCCGGTGCTACCGTGTTACGGGGTGTCTGCGGTTTTGGCGCCAATCGGGTCTATCACACCCAGAAGCTGCTGGACCTGTCGGCTGATATGCCGATGGTGATTGAGGTGGTGGACAGCCAGGAGAAGATTAACGCCATTATGCCGCAGATTGACGCCATGATGGGGGGTGGCATGATTACCCTGGAGAAAGCAACCGTGATTCGCTATAGCCACGATCCAAAGAAGCACTAATCGATACAGGAGGTCGCTGATGCTCTATTCGGAAGAAGTTGAGAAGATGACCTGTGTGGCCAAGGGGCCCAATCACGGACCTGCGCCGATCCCGCAGGAAGGTCGCTGGACCCAGGCCAAAGAGGTCAAGGATATTGCCGGTCTGACCCACGGGGTGGGCTGGTGTGCCCCGCAGCAGGGGGCCTGCAAGCTGACCTTGAATATCAAGGACGGGATTATTGAAGAGGCGCTGGTTGAGACACTGGGCTGCTCCGGTATGACCCACTCGGCAGCCATGGCAGCGGAGATCCTGCCGGGCAAGACCATCCTGGAGGCGCTGAATACCGACCTGGTCTGCGATGCCATCAATACCGCCATGCGTGAACTGTTCCTGCAGATCGTCTATGGTCGCTCCCAAACCGCTTTTTCTGAAGGAGGGCTGCCGATTGGCGCTGGTCTTGAAGATCTGGGCAAGGGGCTGCGCAGCCAGATCGGCACCATGTACGGCACGGTTGCCAAAGGGGTGCGCTACCTGGAGATGGCCGAGGGGTATGTGACCCGTCTGGCACTGGACGACAACAGCGAAGTGATCGGCTATGAGTTTGTGCATCTGGGTAAAATGATGGAGATGATCCACAAGGGGATGGATGCCAATGAGGCGTTGGCCAAGGCAACTGCCAGTTATGGCCGTTTTGACGAGGCAACCCGTACCATTAATCCAAGACATGAGTGATCTGTTAACACAATTCTTGAATTGCCGCGAAAGAACGCAAAGAACTCAAAAAAGCTTCAGCTGTTTGTGAGTTGTCACTGAAACACCAATGGTTTGATCTTCTTTTTAATCTTTAAGCTCTTTTGCGGCTATTAACGGTTTAGGCTCCGGGAGGAATTTAATATGGCACTGTTTGAAGGATATGAGCGCAGGATCGTAAAGATTACCGCCGTGCTGGCTAAGTACGGCATCGCCTCTCTGGAAGAGGCCCGTGCATTGTGCGAGGCAAAGGGAGTGGATCTCTACGGGATTGTCAAAGGGATCCAGCCGATCTGCTTTGAGAATGCCTGCTGGGCCTACATCCTGGGGGGGGCTATCGCCCTGAAAAAAGGTGAGACAAAGGCGGTGGAGATTGCCCGTTCATTGGGTGAGGGGCTGCAGGCGTTCTGTATCCCCGGCTCGGTTGCAGAGGATCGCAAGGTGGGGATCGGCCATGGTAACCTGGCTTCCATGTTGTTGCTGGAAGAGACCAGCTGTTTTGCCTTTATTGCCGGCCATGAATCCTTTGCCGCAGCTGAAGGGGCGATCGGTCTGGCAAAATCAGCCAACAAGGCCCGCACAGAGCCGCTGCGGGTAATCCTGAACGGCCTGGGCAAGGATGCTGCCCAGATCATCTCCCGTATCAACGGTTTTACCTATGTGCAGACGCAGTTTGATTATGCCAGCGGTGATCTGGCCATTGTGCGGGAGGTTGCCTACTCCAAAGGGGAAAAGGCCAAGGTACGCTGCTATGGCGCCGATGATGTGCGGGAAGGGGTTGCCATCAATCATTATGAGGGGGTGGATGTTTCCATCACCGGTAACTCCACCAACCCGACCCGTTTTCAGCATCCGGTGGCCGGCACCTACAAGAAGGAGTGTCAGGAACAGGGCAAGAAGTACTTCTCCGTGGCCTCCGGCGGCGGCACGGGCCGCACGCTGCATCCGGATAATATGGCAGCCGGACCGGCCTCCTACGGCATGACCGACACCATGGGCAGAATGCATTCTGATGCCCAGTTTGCCGGTTCGTCGTCGGTTCCTGCCCATGTAGAGATGATGGGCTTCCTGGGCATGGGCAACAACCCGATGGTCGGTGCTTCAGTGGCTGTGGCCGTTGCCCTGGAAGGGGCGCTGCGTCAATCATAATCAGGAGGATGGTTCTATGAAGATGCTGAACACGGTGTTGATAACGGCAGGTCTGGTTTTGCTGGCCTCAACCATGGCGCTGGCAGCAGAAAAGCCCCGTCCAGCCTATCCCCATTACTGGATCAGTGTGGCCACCACCAATCAGTCCATTCCTGGTATGTCTGAAGAGATGTCCGGCATGGCCTCCATGTTTGGTGGACGCGGGGCAGCCTTTGGCCCCCGCCGGAGCCTGCAACTGCAGCTGGAAGGCCCCCGCGAGGTTGCCGAGCCCAAGGCAGAACATCTGATTCCGCCGGGCCAGAAGATGGGAGACAGTCTGCCCCTGATTACCCCCAAACAGGAAAAGGCCGAATATCAGCCGGAACAGCGGGGAGAACGGCCTGAAAAGTATGAAAAGCCCAAGGCCCGCATGCTGATCTACTGGGGCTGCGGCGAGAATGTTGCCAAAGGTCAGCCGCGGGTGATTGATACCGCAAAGATGTCAGCCATGGATTTTGGCAGGGCCTTAAGCGGACGTAGCGGTACCCATCAGACACCGCCTGCCCCTCACAAAGGCTGGACCTATGGTGATTGGCCCAACAGCGAAGACAGAAAAGATGTGCCCAAGGATGCCTCGCTGGTGGGGGAACATCAGTTGAAAGGCAGCTACCTGCCGGACAACATCCACTTCAGCCTTGATCAGAAACGGGACTTCATGGCGCCGGTCAGTTTCAGTGCCATCAGCAAGACCGCTGCAGGTGCCTGGCCGTTCAAGTGGCAGCAGGTGCCCACTGCCATCGGCTATTTTGCCACGGCCATGGGGCATAATCAGAAGACCGGCGAGACTATCTTCTGGTCATCCAGTGAGGTTCCTGAGACCGGATTCAGCTTGATGGACTACCTGACCCCCCATGATGTGCAGCGCTTTATCAAGGAAAAGGTGCTGATGCCGGTCAGCCGCACCAGCTGTACCATCCCGGCCGGGGTATTCAAGGATGCTGAAGGTGCTATGCTGCAGTTTGTGGCCTATGGCGAAGAGTTGAACATTGTCTATCCGCCAAAGCCGAAGGATCCCAAGCAGCCTTGGAATCCACAGTGGTCGGTCAAGGTCCGGCTCAAGTCAAACGGTTCGTCACCATTGATGGAGGGGGCTGAAAAGAGTAACCGTCCATCAAAGAAACGTCCTGCCGCTGATGATGGTGATGAGCAGGAGCAACAGCCTGCGGAAAAGAAAAAAGGCGGGATGATGGATGGGATGAGGGGGATGTTCGGATTCTAAAAAATTGCTGGCATTCAAATTTTTGAATGTGCTAATGTAGCGACTCTTTTATGGCAGCCACCCGAATGGGGGCTGATCAACGGTTGCAGTACCAATTTTACGACATACCGCCCGGATTTGTTGTTCAGTACAAACCGGGACGGACGGAACATGGAACCTGCCGTTGCACCTGATGCAGCTGGTTTGTGGTAACAGGCACACCGTCCCTTGGTGTGCCTGTTTTATTTTGGAGTTCTGGCATGCGCAAGAAGATGACCATACCTGATCTATTGCTGATGAAGCAGGAAGGCCGTAAAGTGACGGTTCTGACTGCATACGATTACCCGACCGCCCGTCTGGTTGATGCTGGCGGGGTGGATGCCATTCTGGTGGGGGATTCTGCCGGGGTGGTGTTTAGCGGTCATGAAAACACCCTGCCGGTGACCATGGATGAGATGCTGTACCACGTTAAGGCGGTGGTGCGGGCCAGGCCCAAGGCGCTGGTGATTGCTGATATGCCGTTTATGGCCTGCCAGAGCGGCGAGATCGAAGCCCTGAAAAACTGTGGCCGGATGCTGCAGGAAGGCGGGGCCGAGGCGGTCAAGATTGAAGGGGGCAGCAACATGGCCCCGATCATCCGGGCCATCACCGAGATGGATATCCCGGTAATGGGGCATGTGGGGCTGACCCCCCAGTCAGTACATCGCATGGGGGGCTACAAGGTGCAGGGGCGTAAGGATCAGGCTGAGCGGATTCTGGAAGATGCCCATGCCGTGCAGGAGGCTGGTGCCTTTGCCGTGGTGCTGGAGGGGATTCCAGCCAAGCTGGCTGCCCGGATTACCGAGATGCTGGATATCCCTACCATCGGTATCGGTGCAGGTCCGGCCTGCGATGGTCAGGTGCTGGTGATTCACGATATCCTGGGGCTGTGTGAGAAGTACTCCCCCAAATTTGTTAAGCGGTATGCTGATCTTGCCCCGCTGATTACGGAGGCAGCACGACAGTATGTGTCAGAAGTAAAAGATGGAACCTTCCCGACTGAGGAGCATTCGTTCTCGTGAAACTAATCCAGGATGTGCAGGAAATGCAGCAGACGGCTTTGGGGCTGAAGCGTCAGGGCAAGTGGATCGCCTTTGTACCCACCATGGGTTTTTTGCATGAAGGCCATGCCTCTCTGTTGCGGGAAGGCCGCTCACGGGGCGATGTTCTGGTGCTTTCCATCTTTGTCAACCCGACCCAGTTTGGCATCAATGAAGACCTTGCCAGCTATCCCCGTAATCTTGAAGGGGACTGTGCCCTGGCTGAGTCCTGCGGTGTTGATTTTGTCTTTGCTCCGACAGCGGTTGGTATGTACCCCCCTGGTTTCCAGACCACGGTTGCTCTTGGTTCACTGACCAAGCCGCTTTGCGGTGCCAGTCGGCCCGGCCACTTCAACGGCGTGGCGGTGGTGGTGACCAAGCTGTTCGGTATTGTTCAGCCTGATTGTGCCCTGTTTGGCAACAAGGATTTTCAGCAACTGGCCATTATCCGTCAGATGACAGTAGACCTGAACCTGGCGGTGGAGATCATCGGCATGCCGATCGTGCGGGAGCCGGACGGTCTGGCCATGTCCTCCCGCAACAGCTACCTGACAGTAGAACAGCGCCAACAGGCGCTCTGCCTGAACCGGGCCATCCTGAAGGTGCGAGAGTTGTTCGCAGGGGGTGAAACCTCGGTTGACCGGCTGCTTGGCGAAGCCCGCATGATCATCACAGCGGTAGCGGGGGCTTCGATTGATTATCTGGAGCTGCGGGACAGCACGACCCTTGAACCTGCTGTAACCGCCGCTGCTGATAGCTTGTTTGCCCTGGCCGTCAAGATCGGATCTACCCGGCTGATTGACAACACCGTACTGGGGGGAGATCTGTAATGTCCACCAAGGCCCGCGCCAACCTGGAAACCCTCTACCGGATCTTTACGGTACCGGAGGCCCCGGATTCAACACTGGGATCGGTCGATAGGGCCATTACCGGTGATGTTGCCGGATTTCTGCAAAATCATATTGTCGCCATGGAGCGGCCGCTGGAAGAGATCGAAGCCAGCTTCTCCAACTTTGCAATCCCTGAAGAGCCGACCTACGTCTCTGACTACACCGAATTTGTTAAACAAAATCTGGTGGCCCAGTCGGTCCACACCGCAGCACCGGGTTTTGTGGGTCATATGACTTCGGCACTGCCGTACTTCATGCTCCCCTTGACCCGCTTGATGACCGCCCTGAACCAGAATCTGGTCAAGGTGGAAACCTCCAAGGCCTTTACGCCGCTGGAGCGTCAGGTGCTGGCTATGCTGCATCACCTGATCTACCGTCGCCCCGATGATTTTTATCCCCCCTGGATACATAACAGTCAGGCTGCTCTGGGAACATTCTGTTCCGGCGGTACCATTGCCAACACCACCGCGCTCTGGGTGGCCCGCAACCGTTTCTTTGCGCCGGATGATACATTCCGTGGCATTGCTCAGGAGGGATTAGCCCGAGCCTTAAAACATCGTGGTGTTGACGGCATTGCCGTATTGGTTTCCGAGCGTGGCCACTACTCGCTGGGCAAGGCTGCCGACCTGCTGGGTATCGGCCGTGACAGTCTGATCAAGGTCAAGACCGGTGAGAACAACCGGATTGATCTGAATGCCCTGCGTCAGGAGTGCCAGCGTCTGCAGGATCAGAATATCCGTCCATTGGCTCTGGTGGGTATTGCCGGGACAACGGAGACCGGCAACATAGACCCGTTGGAGGCGATGGCGGATTTTGCCCAGGAGTTGGGCTGCCATTTTCATGTGGATGCTGCCTGGGGCGGTCCGACCCTGTTTTCTGAAACCCACCGACATCTGTTGGCCGGGATTGAACGGGCTGATTCAGTCACCATCGATGCCCACAAACAGCTCTATGTGCCGATGGGGGCCGGGATGGTGGTCTTTAAGGACCCCACCGCTGTTTCGGCCATTGAACATCATGCTGCCTACATCCTGCGTCACGGTTCAAAGGACCTGGGCAGCCATACCTTGGAAGGCTCACGTCCGGGCAAGGCGCTGCTGGTGCATGGTGGTCTCTCGATCATGGGCCGCAAAGGCTATGAGCTGCTGATTGATCTGGGGATTGAACGGGCCAGGACCTTTGCGGAGATGATCCGTCAACACCCTGATTTTGAACTGACCAGTGAGCCGGAACTGAATATCCTGACCTACCGCTACTGTCCGGCAGCGATCCAGCAACACCTGGCAGCCGTGCCACCAAAGGAGCAGGCCAGCATCAATGCCCTGCTGGATCAGGTCTGCCAGCTGTTGCAAAAACATCAGCGTGAGGCGGGTAAGACCTTTGTTTCCCGCACCCGGCTCCGTATGGCCCGCTATGGTGAGGAGATTACCGTGCTGCGTAGTGTACTGGCCAATCCGCTGACCACCGATGAAATTCTGATGTCGGTTCTGGCTGAGGAGTGCGAAATCGTCCAGCAGCCGGAGATACAGCTGTTGCTGGGGCAGATTAATCAGTGACGGAAGTCTGAGATCATGTCGTTGTTACGTCAGCCCCTGATTTGTAATCAGGGGCTTTTCAATTTTGTAATCCGTGGTACTCTTGAAACCATGAACCGTATCACTCTCTATACTGCTTCCTGGCTCTACAACCCCGGTCAGCCGCCTGTTGCAGGAGGCGCTCTGGCGGTCAGGAATGGCCGTGTCCTTGAAACCGGCACAACCCGCGACCTGATTTCCCGCTATGGCCAGCCAGCTGCAGAGTATCCCGGTTGCGTGATTATGCCCGGTTTTGTCAATGCCCATACCCACCTTGAGCTGACCCACTTTCCTGCCTGGCGTCTGCGGGATGGTCTTGATTACCATCCCCGTGGTTTTGTGGACTGGATTATCCAGATGGTCAAGGTGCGGCGCAGGGTAACGGTTGAGGAAACCTGCGTGTCGCTCAAGGCCGGTATCAGCGCCTGTTTGCGGGCCGGTACCACTGCTGTCGGTGATATTGTCACGTCACCGGAGCTGCTGCCTGCCTATGATGGCACCTCCATTGGCGGACGGGTTTACCTGGAGCTGATCGGGCAGGATAGGCAGCTGTTTGAGTCCCGGTTGGCCAAGGCGCTGGAGGCATGCAAGACCGTGAACGGCTGTCGGCTGCCGGGCCTTTCTCCCCACGCCCCCTATACCTTGAACAGTAGCCTGCTGGCGGATATTGCCGCTGCTGCAGACCAGATGCAACTGCCGCTCTCGCTGCACCTGGCAGAATCACGGGAGGAGTCTGATCTGCTGTTTGATTCCACTGGGCCACTGGCTGATGAGATGTATCCGCTGGTTGGCTGGCAGGATTATCTGCCAGCGCCACGCAGGACCACACCTGCCCGGTTCTTTGATGATGGCGGCCTGCTTGGGGCAACAACCCTGGCGGTGCATGGGGTACAGTTGACCCCGGCTGATACTGCCCTGCTAAAGGAACGCGGTGTTACCATATGTCTCTGCCCCCGCAGTAATGAGCGGCTTGCGGTTGGCACGGCGCCGGTGCATCTCTTTAACAAGCAGGGTATTCCTCTCTGCCTGGGCACTGATTCTTTGGCCAGCAATGATTCGCTTTCCCTGTGGGATGAGATCCGCTTTGCCCTGGATAGCTACCGGGGAGAGCTGGGGCCGGAACGGCTGCTGGAGATGGCAACCAAAGGTGGTGCAGCCGGGATCGGTCTGGCTGATTGCACGGGTATACTGGAAGCAGGAAAACGTGCAGATTTCCAGGTGCTGCAACTGGATGGTGGCTGTACTGCAGAGCGACTGTTGGAGACCGGCAGGGTCAATGCCGTCTACCTGCAGGGTCTCTTGGCGGGTCTGGGCGATTCCAACAGCTTGTCTGACAACGGAGTTGATCCATGAAAAAGAAACCGGTCATACTGGTTGTTGATGATGATCCGCTGTCATTGACCATGCTGGAAAATATCCTGCAGCAGGAGGGCTGCTGTCTGGTGACCGCCTCAAACGGACATGAAGCGTTGCAACTGCTTGAGCAGCAGCAGTTTGATCTTATTGTCTCGGATATGGTGATGCCGGTTATGGATGGCAGGGAGCTGCTGGAACAGGTGTTGAAACGATTTTCTGCTATACCGTTTATTGCAATAACCGCTTATGGCAGCATCAGCGGCGCGGTTGAGGCGATCAGACAGGGCGCCTATGACTATCTTGAAAAGCCGTTCAATCCAGACCTCCTGAAAATAACCATCCAGCAGGCCCTCAATTTTCATCGTGTGGTGCAGGAAAACAGCCAGATACGTGAACTGCTGAAAGAACGCTATACCTTCCAGAGCATCGTAACCGTCAGTCCGGCCATGAAGCAGACCCTGTCGCTTGCCGCCCGGGTTGCTGCGGCCCGGCAGACCACCGTGGCTATCTACGGTGAAAGTGGTGTTGGCAAAGAGGTGTTGGCGCGGGCAATCCATTTTGCAAGTGATGCCCTGCCGAACCGGTTTGTGGCGATTAACTGTGCTGCCGTACCGGAACATCTGCTGGAAAGCGAGCTGTTTGGGCATGTTCGTGGTGCCTTTACCGGTGCTGACCGCGATCGTGAAGGGAAGTTCAGCAGCGCAAAGGGCGGTACCATCCTGTTGGATGAGATCGGGGATATGCCGCTGTCGCTGCAGGCCAAGCTGCTGCGGGTGCTGCAGGAACGGGTCTACGAGAAGGTCGGCAGCAATACCAGCTGCCCGGCAGAATGTCGTGTGATTGTTGCCACTAATCGCAATCTGGCTGAAATGGTGGCAGCCGGACGCTTCAGGGAGGATCTGTACCACCGGATCAATGTCTTTCCGTTGACCATCCCGCCGCTGCGGGAACGCAGGGATGATATACCGCTTTTATCTGAGCATGCCTTGGCTGAGCTGCGTCAACACCTGGGTAAGTCATTGCCCGGTATTTCCCAGAAGGCGATGGAAATGATGCTGGTCTATCCCTGGCCTGGTAATGTACGTGAACTGCGGAACTGTCTTGAACGGGCAGCTATCCTGACCGATGGTGAACTGATCCGCCCGGAGCATCTTGGGCTGGCATCCGCATCGTCAGGTGCAGTTGCTGAACCTGCTGTTGACGGATCTGTCAGTTACACGCTGACGCTGCCTGCTGAACAGCTTTCCCTTGCGGCCCTGACAGATCAGATTATGACCATCACCCTGGAACGGTGTGGCGGTAATAAATCCCAGGCTGCCAAGCTGCTGGGGATTGCACGGAAGAATTTTTACCGGACCTGATATTTTAAAAATAGGGTGTTCCCTCTGGCTCCACACTGTCCCCTGCGGGTACAGTGTGGAGCTTTTCTGTTTTGTAACTAGCTTGAATTACTTGTTTTCCTGTTTGGCATGCTGGCTGCAACTACCTGTGTAAATACTTTGCTGCTGTTCCTGAATGGAACAGTGGGTGTTTACAAGGAGGTCGGTATGTCACAGGAAGCGGTGGAACAGTTTTTGGGTCGATTAGTCACGGATGACCGGTTTCGGCGGCGTGCAATGGTGGCGTTTGAAGATCTCCTGCTTGAGGAGGGGTTTCAGCTAAGTAAAAAGGAACAACAGGCGATCAAGCTTGAGGACTTGATACGGCTTGAGATGGTTTCTGCCAGACTGGATACTGCTCTTAAACGTTTTAGCGGATAGGCTGCCATTCTGTTTATGTGTGAAAAATAATGGAATATAAGGCTCTTGTAGGGTGATTGCCCTATTGTGAAATTAACACTATCGTTTATAATCCGCAGCCTCATATGAGGTGTGGTCTGTCCCTTGATTGTTTTGGTATGATTTATCAGGTTTTGAAAGGAGCGACAAAATTATGTTGAAAAATATGAAAATTGGACCGCGGCTGGCGTTTGGGTTCGGAAGTATTCTGGTGCTGATGATCGGTGTGGGCGTGTTTTCACTTTTTCAGATACGGGGGCTAAACGCATCCCTTGATACCCTGTTGCATGACCGTTTTCCTAAAACAGTTCAGGCAAATAGTGTTATCAACGACATTAATGAGATAGCCAGATCCTTGCGTAATATGATGATTGACCCCAGCAAGACTTCCATGGATACCGAGTTAAAGAGGATTGCAGAGGCGCGCAAGGATGCCGTTGGTAACCTTGAAAAACTTAAAAGCACAATAAAAAGTGAGAAGGGCAAGGCAGCGATTGCTAAAATTGATGCCATTCGCCCAGTCTATGTCAAGGAAACTGAACAGTACATGGAACTTATGCATAATGGTCAGATTGAACAGGCCAGAATATTGATGCTTACCAATCTTCGGACCAGCCAGCATACCTATCTGGAGGCGGTCAACGAATTGATCAAGACCGTATCTGACAATATGGAGGAGGCCGGCAAGGAGGCGTCAGCTGCTGTTAAGAAGGATATAATCATAATATCAGGACTGCTTGCCGCCGCCGTACTGCTTGGTATTGTGCTGGGAGTTTTAATTACACGCTCCATTACCTTGCCGCTTGCATCCGGGGTGGTAATAGCCAAGCGCCTTGCAGAAGGCGATTTAACGGCCCAGGTTGAGGTTACTTCCAAAGATGAAGTTGGCCAATTGCTGATGGCCATGGAACAAATGGTGCAGAGCCTGCGTAATCTGGTAGGCCAGACCGTTCAGATCTCGGCCGGAATCGCCTCTGCCTCTGCACAGCTGCACAGTACCTCTGAACAGATCGCCACCGGTGCGGAAGAGGTTGCTGCCCAGACCGGTACCGTAGCCACTGCCAGCGAAGAAATGGCTGCCACCAGCAGTGATATCGCCCGCAACTGTCACGCTGCTGCCGACAGTGCCGGTGTGGCTGCCTGCACCACCCAGAGCGGTTTTTCAATCGTCAAACATACGGTGGATGGCATCCGTACCCGTGGTGAACAGACTAAAGAGAATGCAAAAATAGTATCCAACCTTGGTGAACGTTCCGAGCAGATCGGCGCCATTGTCGGCACTATTGAGGATATTGCTGACCAGACCAATCTACTGGCACTAAACGCTGCAATCGAGGCCGCCCGGGCTGGTGAGATGGGCCGGGGGTTTGCGGTGGTTGCCGATGAAGTGCGTGCCCTGGCAGAGCGGACCACCAAGGCCACCAAAGAGATCAGTGACATGATCCGCGCCATCCAGCAGGAAACCAGGGTAGCTATTAACTCAATGGAGGAAGGGGTTAAGGTGACCGAGCAGGGAGCTACTGAAGCAGCCCAGCTTGAGACCTCTTTGCAGCAGATCCTTGAGCAAGTAAATGACGTTACCATGCAGGTCAGCCAGATAGCTACGGCAGCAGAACAGCAGACTGCCACCACCAGCGAAGTTACCACCAACATTCAGCAGATCACCGAAGTGGTGCAGCAGACCGCCAGCGGTGCTGAAGAAACTGCTGCCGCCGCAGCCCAGTTGGCTGGTCAGGCCCAGGATCTGCAGAACCTGGTGAGTAAGTTCAGGCTGTAGCTGACGCTCTGTTTGGTCCTTAATGTGACCCCGGTTACCATGAGTTGTTGATCGTTGCAGCAAACAAAGCCCCCTCTGTGATTGTGCAGAGGGGGCTTTGTTACGGAGACGTTTGGGGAGGAGGCCAAACAAGCTCCGTGTTTTTTTGTAGCTTTAGCAGCCAGCCGCCTTAAGGAATTTGGCACTGATGTTCTTGCCATCTTTTTCATCAAATTTAACCCTTACTTCATCGTCAACAACGATCTTTTTCCCACTCAGTTTGTCTTTTGTCAGGTCATCAGCCACTTCAACCACATAGTCTTTCTTGGTGGCATCATCCTTTACAACCGTTGTGTAGCTGCCATCTGCATTCGGGGTGATCTTGGTGACAGGACCTTTGATACTTGCTGCAGATGCCAGGGAGGCAACGGCGAGGATTGTGACGGCTGCAGTAATGGATACAAGCTTCTTCATGATCTGGATTACTCCTTTCGAGATAGGGGGATTTAACCCCAGGTTGTTTTCTGGCGGTTTATCCGACAGAAACGTTAGAAGTGCACAAATGAAGAATAATCGTTAGGCGATTTGGTTCCTGCCGTTCTCTTTGGCCTGGTAGAGAGCTTGATCAGCATGTTCGAGCAGCTCTTCTGCGGTACCAATATCCATTCCTGGAAATTCAGCAACGCCTATACTGACGGTTAGACGCAGATTGGCAAGTGCATCTGAAAACCTGATCGAATGCACCTTCTGACAGAGTCGTTGTGCCACGTTTCTGGCCTCGCGGAGGCTGGTGTCCGGCAGCAACACCACAAATTCCTCGCCACCGTAGCGGAAAAGGAGATCATAGTCTCTCAGGCTGTCAGCTATTTCTGCAGTCATTCGTTTGAGCACATGATCGCCTGACTGGTGACCAAAGGTGTCGTTAATTTGTTTGAAATGGTCGATATCAATCATCAGTACAGAGATCAGGCCGTCTGTTCGGGCCGCTCGCATAAGCTCAACATTCAAAATATGGTTGAGGTAGCGTCTATTGAAAGTACCCGTCAGTGTGTCTTTGTTTGAAAGCAACTCAAGTTCCTGATTCTGTTTGCGAAGTTCTTCTTCGCGGCGCTTGGCGTTTAGGTGCAGCCTAGCCCGGGCTGCAAGTTCCTGCGGGTCGTAGGGGATAAGAATAAAGTCACGGGCCCCGTCTGTAAGTCCTTTTAGTTTTACTCCCCGATCCAGGCTGCTGGTGAGCATCAGAACAGGGATATGTTCAGTTTCAGGTTTTGAGCGGATTGCTGCCAGGAATTTGAGTCCGTCAAGCCGGGGCATTTCAACGTCACAGAGGATTATGTCGGGAAGTGTTAGTGCGACTTTATGTAGTCCGTCCAGACCGTCGGCAGCTTCAAAAATCTGGTTGAAAAGGCCGCTTTGCTGCAGGTCGGACACGATCTGACGCCGTGTGCCTCCGTTGTCGTCAAGCACAAGGGCTGTTGTTGGAGAGTCTTGCAGATTCATGGTTGTGTGATGCTCTTAAATTGCATTGACCCAACTCATAATGTCATGCCGGGAAAGAAAAAGAGGTGATCTGCCTTGGGGCAGCTCGTAGAGAACTTCAGATGCAAAACGCTGATGGAGTTGGTGAGCTCGTTCGTGGGGGAGGAAGTCCAGAAGCAGGGCGAGCGCAAGCAGTGTATTTGAGTCCTGGTGTCTAGTATGGTGCTGAAGCGGCTGCAGGGTGTGGCAATAGCCGTGATCAGATTGACTGGTGCTATTTGTTTTGTGGTGGTCTGGTGTGGTCATGCCTGAATCCTTATCGCTGATTGTAAACCGTGTCGAAAATTGGTATAACTATTCTCGCCGGCCTTACCGTATTTGAGTAATTTATTTTTAGTTGTTCATCAAAATCGGTAATTGGTTGCTAATGTATATCCGCATGTGCTGAATGTGTCAAGTATAAGCTGTCTCTGGTGAGTAATCGTTAAGGTTGTTTGAGTAATTTTAGGCAGGGCAGGGGACTCGTTGTGAAAAATGGCAAACTGATCGAACTTCATGAAGGTGGCAGTATTGCAGATGGCTCTACGTCCTCAACCAGGGCGGCGGTGTCTGCAGATGATGCGTTGTTAAGTACCCGAGATGTTCTGAGCAGGATCAAGGATGAGTTGGGGCTGGATACGGACCTGGAACTTGCAGAGGTTATGGGGGTTGGTATTCGGCGTATTCATAACTGGAAACACCGTAATACAGTGCCAACCGAGGAAATTGTTGGTATTTGTGGCAAGGAAGGTCTTGACCTGCAGTATATTCTGACCGGGCAGAGGATCGGGCTGGGTAGATCAGATGGCCAGGAGGAGATGCGACAGGTTCATGAAGGGCTGGCGGGGGTGTTCTTTGATCATGATATGGCGAATAAGGCCCGCGACAGTTTTACCCTGTCTACATCGGGCCATCCATTGATTCATCCACCCTATAAGGCCTACACCCAGCGCTCGGATAATGGTGAAGTGCAGACCTCTTTTGTGTCGCCGCAGATCGTTGATGTGCTTGCTCCCGGCCTTAACTGGCTTAATCACTCTCTCGGGGTTGCACCGGAAAACTTTCTGTTGATCAAGGTGTTGGGGGATAATATGGCTCCCTGGCTGCAGGATGGTGATCTGGTGATGGTTGATGCCGGTATCAAGACCACCATCAATGGTGGTTGTCTGATGCTGCGGTATGCTGATGGCATGATGATGGTGCGCCGGGTGTTCCGTAACCCTGATGGAACCTTTTTGGCCAAGTGTGATAACGAATGTTGCCCGCCGGATATCATTGATCCCAATAATAACATGACCTATCCGATTGTAGTGGGGAGGGTGGTGCGACGTCTGGTTCGTTAACAGCCTGTTAATGCGGAGATGGAAATGAAAAAGGGCGGTCCGGTTGGCCGCCCTTTTTGTTTATTGTTCGTCGGTGTACCGTTCAAGTACCTTTTCGATGATGTTGGTGGTCGATTTGCCATCCACAAACGGAATCAACTCCACCCTGCCGCCGTATGATTCCACCACCTCTTTGCCCACTACTCCCTCAGGTGTGTAGTCACCACCCTTTACCAGAATCTGCGGCTTCAGGGCTGTAATCAGCTCCAGGGGAGTGTCCTCTTCAAACAGGCAGACATAATCAATGCAGTCCAGGGCAGCCATCAGGTGGCCCCGTTCTTCTTCGTCGATCAGCGGGCGTTTGGGGCCTTTCAGGCGTCTTACCGAGGCATCACTGTTCAGGCCCAGGACCAGTAGATCTCCCAGGCGGCGGGCGGCCTGCAGGTATTTGACATGCCCGGCATGCAGCAGATCAAAACAGCCGTTGGTAAAGACTACCCGCTTTCCTTTGGCGCGCTCTCCGGCAATGATCCCGGCCAGCACCTCGCGGTTCTTGATCTTGCTGTCGCTGTCGCGATGTTCAAGGGAAACGGCAGTGATAATCTCGGTTGGGGTGACGGTGGAGGTGCCCAGTTTGGCCACCGCGATTCCTGCGGCAACATTGGCCAGTCGTGCTGCCTCGGCCAGTGGTAATCCGCCAGCCAGGCCGCAGGCCAGCAACGCCAGCACGGTATCGCCGGCGCCGGTTACGTCAAAGACTTCGCGGGCTACGGTGGGGATATGGACGGTTTCGCCATTGCCGCAGAAAAGAGACATCCCCTCTTCGCTGCGGGTGATCAGCAGGTTGTCCAGTTCCAGCTGCGACATCAGGGTTTCGGCAGCCCTGTTCAGGCTTTCCAGATCTCGAATCGGTATACCAGATGCGGCCTCAGCCTCTTTGCGGTTAGGGGTCAGGCAGGTGGCGCCACGGTATTTGCGGTAGTCAGTCCCCTTGGGGTCAACCAGAACCGGAATGTTACGTTCTGTAGCGGTGGCAGTGATAGCTGTCAGTACCGCTGGTGTCAGCACCCCTTTGAGGTAGTCTGATACCAGTAGTACATCAAAACCGGTTATATGTTCCTGCAGCCAGGTAACCAGTTGTTGTTCGACCTGCTCTGAAAGCGGTTCGCGGGATTCACGGTCAATCCGTACAATCTGTTGATTGGAGGCGATCACCCTGGTCTTGCGCCCGGTGCGGCGGCCCGGTTCCTGAAAAATCGGGGTTGTGTCGACACCTTGTCGGCTGAACGATTTGAGCAGTGCCCAGCCATTTTCATCTTCACCGATCACCGACGCCACGGTGACCTGACAGCCCAGGGCAAGCAGGTTGTTGGCCACGTTACCGGCACCGCCCAGACGCAGATCCTCACGCAGGATATCCACCACCTGTACCGGCGCCTCCGGTGAGATACGGTCGGTCTTGCCCCACAGGTATTCATCCAGCATCAGGTCACCCACCACCAGGCATTTCAGGCTGGTGGCGCGTTGAAACAGTGATTCAACGGTTTTGCGATCCATGGCCTACCGTCCTTCCCGGGCAAAAACACCGAACAGACCCTGCTCGATCAGGTCGCAAAGGATGTGGATTACAGTGATATGGCCTTCCTGTACCCGTGGTGTGTCATTGGAGGGGATGATCAGCGGTATGTCGCAGACCGCCTTGATGCTGCCACCATCTTTGCCCAGCAGGCCGATGGTGGTGCAACCGGCCTGGCGGGCCACTTCCAGTGCCTTGAGTATGTTGGGGGAGTTACCGCTGGTGGAGATGCCGATGACTGCGTCGCCCGGAACAGCCAGGGCCTCTACCTGACGGGAAAAGATCCGCTCAAAGCCGTAGTCATTGCCGATGGCAGTAATGATGGAGGTATCGGTGGAGAGGGCAATGGCAGGCAGACCGGGCCGTTCCATCCTGAAACGGCTGACAATTTCACCGGCAAAGTGCTGGGCATCGGCCGCCGAGCCGCCGTTACCCATGATCAGCAGTTTGTTGCCGATGCTGAAGGTCTCGATCAGACGTTCTGCCAACCGTGCAATAGGTGCAGCCAGTTCCGACTCTATCTTCTGGAACAGAGCTTGATGGTCCTGTAGCTGCTTAGTGATAAACTGCTGCATGATCTGCCTCCTTGGGGGTTGCCAGGTGCGTCAGTGTTGCGGATGGTTGTGCTGTATCATAGCCGGGAAACGGAATGCCGTCCAGGCCGCAGACAATCATGAGTTGAGGGTTGTCTGCTTTCAGACGCTCCATGCCACGGGCCAGACTTTTGAGCGGTGAAAGCGGCGATAGCTTGTGCAAGGTAAGTCCGCTATGCAGGCAGGCGGCACCTTGCTGTAGTGCGAAGGTGTAGTGGCGACGATGCAGAAACAGCTCCAGGCGGTGACCCTGTCGTGCTGCAGCAAGCAGCGTTTCCAATGTTTCTGTCAGTTTTTGTTCATCTGTTTCTTTGGGCAGGTAGACTGCGACCTGCTGCTGCATTCCCCAGCGTTGCCGAAAGATGGCAGTGGCTGATTCCTCCTGCTTGCGGCGTCGCTCGAGGGAGCCAAAGAGTGTAACCGGTTCATTGGTGACGGTTACGGTGGGAAGCAGGCAGGTCTTGAAGCCATGGGCGTCGGCGCGGTGCCGGTAATCCCGCAGACACCAGAGGCCGCCATCCAGCTCTTCGTCAAAAAGTCCGATTCTATCGCGCATCTTTCTGGCAAGTGCAAGTGCTGAAAAGCTGATATCACAGGTTTCAATGGCGGTACAGCCGATTTTCAGGCGCTGTGGCGGCAGGGGGGCATCAACAGGGCAGTGGGGGGTGATAATACCGGCCCCGTTCTTGGTGGTTGTTGCCAGAATCTGTTTCAGGCAGGCAGCTGAGAGAGTGGCGCTGGAGCGTATGATCAGTGCCCAGTCAGCGTCGGATCGGCGCAGAGCACGGTTGACAGCGGGAACAAAGCCGATATTGCGCTCCATGGTCATATAGAGTACGCGATCCCCCAGGTGGTCGCAGAACTCCTCCAGCATCCGCTCGGTGGTGCGGTCGCAACCATTGTTGATAATAATCAACCGGGCCGTGTCTGTGCTGTCCAGAATGGAAACAAGGCAGGTCCGGGCTGCAGTAGGGTTGTTCCATACGGGAACAATGATGTCAAGGGTGGGGACGGTCATAGGTACACTATAGAGAAAGGGTGGGCATGACCCACCCTTTGGGATTGTGATGTTTGCGGTATTTTCAGGACGAGGATGACTTTTTTACGAAGTAATAGCCACCCGCTTGAGCAGATGCAGCTCATCCAGTACCTTGCCTGACCCCAAAACAACGCAGTCCAGCGGATTTTCTGCAATCAGTACCGGTACCTTGGTGATCTCGCGCAGCAACACGTCCAGGTTACGCAGTCCGGCGCCGCCGCCAGCCAGGAAGATCCCCTTGTCTACGATATCGGCTGCCAGTTCAGGTGGGGTGCGCTCAAGGCATTGACGGACAGTATCCACGATGGCATTAACCGCTTCCTTGAGGGCATCGCGGATTTCATCCGAGTTGATTTCAATGGTTTTGGGGATACCGGAGACCAGGTCGCGCCCTTTGACTTCCATGGTCAGGACCTCAGGGCCGGGATAGGCTTCGCCGATCTCAATCTTGATCGCCTCAGCCATCCGCTCACCGATCTGCAGGTTGTACTTACGCTTGATGTACTGGACAATCGCCTCATCCATTTTGTCACCACCCATGCGGGTTGACTGGGCGTAGACAATACCGGCCAGGGAGATCACGGCAACTTCGGTGGTACCGCCACCGATATCGACGATCATGTTGCCGCTGGCTTCGGTGATCGGCAGACCGGCGCCAATGGCGGCTGCCATCGGCTCTTCAATCAGGTAGACCTCACGGGCACCGGCAGACTCGGCCGATTCCTTGACGGCCCGCTTTTCCACCTGGGTGATGCCGGAGGGAACGCAGATCACGATCCGGGGA
>Ga0209016_1001114_pt1 | contig 23404 bp, 25 predicted proteins | sample EPASupsiteSAE305_FD_187265 | JGI IMG/M metagenome (GOLD analysis project Ga0209016, IMG submission 187265) | Bioremediated contaminated groundwater microbial communities from EPA Superfund site, New Mexico - SAE3-05 (SPAdes) (version 2) | ecosystem: Environmental > Aquatic > Deep subsurface >...
TTCAACAGCAGCGATAATTTCGTCAGCTTCTTCCTGTGTCATTGTTCCTGCCGCGACTTTTTTATCCAAAGCATCCTTTTTGATTTCTAACATTTCGTTCTTGAACTCTTCCAGTTTTCCCGCTTCGCTTGCAATTGAGCCATAGGAACTGCCCGTTTCAGACCTTTCGGCTATAACACTCTCAACTGTTTGGCCTGTCAACCCAGCAACTGCCTCAGCAGGTGAATTGTATGCGTAAGCAGCAAACGCGGTAATTGATGTTGCACCGACTACGAGTAATATTGCTCCAATAGTAGCAAATTTTTTGAACTTTGTCATTTCAAATGACCTCCTTATCAATTTGGGCTTTTTATTTAGCAACTTATTGCTATGGTTATAGAATAACGAATAATTGTGGCAAAATCATGTTTTTATTATTTAATTTGTATGGCATTTTTGCTCATATTAAAAAAACAACGATTGTATGGATCTTAGGTAGGAAAGTTGCTCTGATATAATGCTTGGTTGTTGTTTTAATAGCTCTGCCATACGCTCCGTTACAAATATACCCGCGGCTAAGTCATAAGAAAAGCCACGATAAAATGCCACAATCATTCTTAAAAAACCGATTCCCATCTAATTAAGGGAGTCCGCAAAATCACTTCCAATTCCTTGCACTGAAATTAATTAGCACTATTTTTTCCATAAAAAAGAATTGTAATTTGGGTTTAACCTTCACGGTAATCATTCTTTCTTTGGATGGAAATGATAAAGGTATCCTTTATAGGGCATGAGATATCACTAGTGTAGCAATGGTAGCTAATATGCTTATAAATCTTTTGCAATTTCAGACTTTGATATTTGAATATTCATGGGGCAGGATTTGTCACAAAGTTTACAGATTACGCTTACATCTTTATTATGCCGATACTAAAAATTTGAATAAAATCAAATAATCCAGGAACGGCACCGTAAGGGAAAAATATTCACACCAAGGTCTTTTAATAAGTTCTGTATCATCGTTCTCACCATACTTGCTTTGTTTTTTATTTTCATAAGCTTCACCCTCATCTTGTTCTTGTTACAATTGAATTATATCAGAGGCTTATGTCAAAGATATGTCCTCAATTCTCTAAATACTAACAGATGGTCTGCAAAAAAACATACTTTTGCCACATTTTTTGTCCATAATATAGTATAATTAAGATATTAAAAATAACGGGGTGATTGTATGCCAACTATATTAATTGCAGACGACAATAAGCAAATCACTTCCATTTTAGAGGAATATGCAAAAAAGGAAGGATATTTGCCTAAAGTTGCATTAGATGGTCGTGAAGCAATCAATCTGTTTCAGACGCTTCAGCCAGACATTGTTCTGCTTGATGTCATGATGCCAAAAATGGATGGCTTTGAAGTGTGTCGAGAAATCCGAAAAACTTCTAATGTTCCTATAATCATGATTACAGCACGAGGTGAGGATTTTGAAAAAATCATGGGACTTGATATCGGTGCGGACGATTATATTGTTAAGCCATTTTCACCCGGCGAGGTAATGGCAAGAGTTCGTGCAATTTTGAGAAGACTAACCCGTGTAGATGGACAAAACCAACAGGTGTTTTCTTTTGATAATTTAAAAATTAATTTGGACGATTATATAGTCTCAATAAATCAGCAAAATGTGTCTTTAACAAAAAAGGAAATCGAACTTTTGTGGACGCTTTGCACCAATAAAAACAAGGTGTTTTCCCGTGACAATCTGCTTAATAGCCTGTGGGGGTACGATTATTATGGTGACAATCGGACAGTTGATTCCCATATTAAGCGTCTTCGCGCCAAAATTGACGAATATAGTCATGACAACTGGGAAATAAAAACCATATGGGGTCTTGGCTATAAGTTTGAGGGAAAATTAAATGAAAAATAAAATTGCTTTTAAGCTTACTATGTATTTCTCAGCTGCGCTTCTCTTGTTCTCCATAATAATTGGCAGTGTTTTTATGACACTTTTTAAAAATCATACCATGGAATTGCAAAAAGCTGACTTAGAAAAACGTGCAAACACGATGGCAAATACGCTTTCTGAATTTATGGGTGGAGCAAATTCAGGAATGAGAACGATGGGCGGCTATGGCGCATATCTCCGCTTTTTAGATGAGATTGCCATGACCGATGTATGGATTGTGGACGAAAATCTTAAACTAATAACAAGCGGTCACATGGTAGATCAACAGTATAACTATGCGGATTTGCCACAGGATGCGGAAATCGTTGTCAACGAGGTTTTCAAAGGAAACACCACCTTTAGTGAAGGATTTAGTACTCTTTTGAATACACCGACCTTAACAATAGGAACTCCGATTCAATCCAACGGAAAAGTAATAGGCGCTCTTCTGCTTCATTCTTCTGTAGAAGGAATGAATGAAGCTACCGCACAGGGATTTGGCATTTTGTCAATTAGCATATCGGTGGCTCTGGCGCTATCGATTCTGTTATCCATCATGCTTGCAGTTGCTTTTACTAAGCCCTTGAAAAAGATGAACAATTCGGCCATGCTACTCGCCGAGGGAAATTATAGTGCTAAGACAGGCGTACAGCAAAAAGATGAAATTGGAGAACTTGCCTTAACAATCGACAGCTTAAGTGAACGTTTGAGTGTTGCCAGCCATGAGAGTGAACGGCTTGACCAGCTTCGCCGTGACTTTGTAGCAAATATTTCGCATGAACTCAGGACACCCGTTACAGTTATTCGAGGTTCCCTTGAAGCCCTGTGCGATGAGGTTGTAACCGATCCTGAACAAGTAAAAAGCTATCATCGTCAAATGCTGAATGAAAGTATATTTCTGCAAAGGTTGGTAAACGATTTACTCGATTTATCTCGCCTTCAAAATACTGACTTTAAAATAGAAATGCAAGAAATCAGCCTGTGCGAAGTTCTAAGTGATGTAGTGCGTAGCGCGCAACACATGGCTCAACAAAAGAATATTGAAATTAAGTATGAGCAGAATTCGCTGATGTGTACAGTGATGGGTGATTATGGACGGCTACGCCAGATGTTCCTCATCATTATTGACAATGCAATCAAATTTTCTCATCCAAACGGTGTCGTCTCCGTATCTTTAACTGATCAAACCGTATCAATCCTTGATAATGGCATCGGAATTTCTCAAGAAGATTTGCCATATATTTTTGACCGCTTCTATCAAGTAAAGTCAGGGGAAAATAGAAATGGAACCGGTCTAGGTCTAGCTATTGCGAAACAGATAGCAGACAGGCATCATGCTCGTGTTTCAGTAATAAGCAAGATAAATGAAGAAACCGAGTTTCGCTTTCAGTTTTGTAATGAAAGGTGTTAATATTTATAAAACATTGATGTCAAAGAGATAGTTTTGCTCATTGCTTTTCGGCAAAGATTTTTTGCAACAGAACTTTTATATCTACGTATACTGAAAGTGAAGGTGATTTTATTGGGTGATTGTGAACTTCCTATAACAATAAGTATACTGGCATGTGCCCTCGCTGATAATCGAAGCAGGAATGAAATAGATTTATTAAGTGCATTATTTACACAATTGGGTGATACACTTGCAACAATAGCTATTCAAAATGAAAATAATAACAGCCAAAATTGAACGCTATCACTATAGCAAACAGCACCATAAATAAGGCTAAGTTGCTGGGATCTATTGCAAAAATATTTTGGGCTTCATAATTATACACTTAATGATGTAATTTTAGCACTATACTTTAGGAGTGCAAACAGAATCTGAAAATACATAAAGGAAAAGCTGGCACATCAATGCAACTGAATAAGTTGCATTGATGTGCCAGCTTTTTTACAACTGAATTAAAAACTAATCCTCTTTTAAACTAAAGAATTACTTTTTATTTGATTATATTATAGAACTATCAAACAACTTGAATTTCTTTAATAAACCTACCTTCAGTATAAACATGTGTTGCACAAGATACACAAGGATCAAAAGAGCGTATTGTTCTACCTATCTCAACAGGATTTGCTATATCTTTTATAGGTGTTCCTAATAATGCCTTTTCTGCAGTTCCTTTTATATTATTGCTTTGAGCAGAAAGATTCCATGCAGATGGAGTTATGATTTGATAAGTTGATATTAGGCTATTTTTTATGGTTATCCAATGTCCAAGTGCACCACGTGTTGTATCAATCAACCCTTTACCAATCGCCTCTTTGGGAACAGTATATTCTTGTTGTACGGAGACTCCAGGTATCAAATTATCAATTAATGTATTCATTATTGACACAATTTTTTTTGCTTCTAATGCTCTTGCAATTGTTCTGTCCATTGTTGATATACCATTTGTATAATCACCACATAACCATTGTCGTGCTAGTGGTCCTACTTCAAATGGTACATTATTATACCTTGGAGCTTTTATCCATGAATAAGCCTTTTCTTTTTCAATATCAGGTTCCAAATATATATGATTATTTTCTGGATTTTCTTTATACCATGAATAATCAACTTCTTGAGTAATATTTTTAGGATTAAATTTGCTCATGGTATCTTTTGTAAATACAAGTGGATCAACATATAAAGTACCTAAGTCTTTATAATTATTAAAGCAACCGTAACTTAATAAATTTCCATAACCACGACCTAATTTAAAATATTCAGGATAATAATTTGCTATTTCATAAACATCTGGAATCATTTTTTCATTAATAAAGTTTGCTATATTATTAAGAATTGACTTAATACTTATAATTTTATCAACTGTTGCTTGAGTTGTAATTCCCCCTATGAATACTCCATGATTGTGAGGGGCTTTTCCTCCAAGGATTGCAAGCATCATATGTGCACTTCTACTTATTTCAAGTGAGTCAAAATAATCCTTTACTATTTTATCATTCTTTTGTTTTGGTAATCTAAAATCTCTATTATCAGATTTAAATAAAGGATAATCTTCTGGCAACTTTATAAAATCGGGAATGGTATATTGATAAAAATGTCTTAGATGATTTTGCAGAAATTCACATCCATGAATTATATCTCTAAGATATCTGCCCTGTTCAGACGGAACAAAACCCATAGCATCTTCCAAGGCAAGCGTAGAGGCCATCGAATGTGCCGTTGAACAAATCCCACATATCCGCTGAGTAAAATAGACAGCATCAAAAGGGTTTCTACCTTGTAACATTTTTTCAAAGCCCCTAAACATCATGCCCTTTGTTTTAGCATCTATAACACAATTATTTTCTACATCTGCCTGAATCTCCATAAAACCACTTATACGAGTAACGGGGTTAATTACAATTTTTTCAGGCATAATCATTCTCCTTTTGTAGTATCGTAGCTTATAAACGGTTCCATAGCATCAGGGAACCCAAACTGAGCACAACCTATACATGGAGAATCATCACCAATAGGCCAATTAACACGCTCATTCCATTTCCTTAAAGGACAATCAATAGGTGTAACGGGCCCCCTACAACCTAGTTTAAACATACATGTCTTTTCGCCCAGTTTTGTAGCAAATATCCCACGATCAAAATAAGATCTTCTTGGGCATTGATCATGTATAGTCTTGCTGTAAAACATTAATGGACGGTTTTTACTATCCAATGGTGGTTCTCCAAATAGCAATATGTACGAAAGCGTACCCATAAACCAATCTGGATGACATGGGCATCCTGGTAGTTGTATTACTTTCTTATTTAATACTGATTGAACCCCAACACATTCTGTTGGATTTGGTCTTGCGGCTGAAACGCCACCGTGAGATGCACAAGCACCAACAGCAATAATATTTGTTGCATTTTCTCCAAGTCTTTTTACCGCTTCAAGACCTGTTACCTCTTTATCTTTCCAACGACCAATATATTGATAAACACCATTATCTTTTGTTGAAACAGCGCCTTCTACAGCAAGTATATAATCCTTTCCAATTACATCAAACAATTGATTAGTAGCATTACTACCTTCAGTAGCAATTAAACTATTGCTGTAAATAAAGTTAGTCATCTCAGAAATAAGATACTGAAAATCTGGATCTGATCCATTCAAAAGAGATATTATGTTTCCTGAACATCCATTTAATTCAAGCCATACAAGATCTCGCTTTTTTATTGAACCATTATTCATTCCATTTTTAACTTTATTTATAAGACTTGATATCATTTTATTTTGATTTTTATATTTAGGACACTTTATTTCAGATGAATTCAATTATATAATCACCTCAAGTGTATTAGTTTAGGTTACCTACTACGGGTAGCTTACTTAAAATATTACTTCCAGCGTGACATGAATTAAATTTATTGGTTAAATCATTTCCCGCACTGAGTCCAAAATGAGTTGCAGCTGCCCATGCGGCATTATTTGTAACATCATATACAACACCATTAACAGCAACATATGCTGGATTACCATTTTTACCGTTATATTTTGAAAGCTCTTCTAAAGTAAAAGTCTTATTGTTATTTGTAACAGTATTCTTTTGTAAAAATACGGGTTTATTTTGCTGCGGAATTACATTAACTTGAAGTTCATAATTTTGATTTAATGATTTAATAAAATTTTCGAGCAATATGACTCTGTCCTTTAAATGATTAAGTATATTCCATTTATTTTTATATGTATTTGAATTTAACTTATCTATATCTTCTTTTATATCTTTTATTATGTCATCCAGAAAATCTCCAAATAAATTTTGTTCTTTCATAAAAGTCTCCAAAAATAATTATATATTTTTATCGTAATCTAAAGGCTGTTTTGTTGTTATAAAAGTTGTTAACAGATTCTTGGAATGGTTTGACCCTCAAGTGTAGGAATTATTCTTTTACCTCCAATTTGAGTATTCATGTAAACCATCGCATTTTTCTCCAAAGCAAAGTGACCAATAATTTTAGCATCCTTGCAATTAGTTAAGTTTTTAATTCTGCTTAAGACTTTATTTCCGCTCCCCTTTTTTGTCACTAAAACCATTCTTCCTTCACAAGCTAGATATAATGGATCCACACCTAAAATTTCATTAACTGTTTTGACTTGATTATCTATTGGTATCTTATTTTCAAAAAGCTCTATATTATAATCAACACTTTGTACTATTTCATTTAATACGGTTGCTATTCCTCCTCGTGTTGGGTCTTTCATTAATTTTATATTTTTAAGTTCTTCACCTAATCCCAAAATCAAATCATTTAATGGAGAGCAATCACTTGTAATGTCAGTTTGAACAGCAAGATCATATCTATCAATTAATATTGCTGTACCATGCTGTGCTATTGTTCCTGTAATTATTATTTCATCACCTGATTCAATATTACAAGGTCTATAAAGTTCTGATACAATACCTATTCCTGATGTGTTAATAAAAACCCCATCAGCACTTCCTTTTTCAACTACCTTCGTATCTCCTGTTACAATTTTTACACCTGTTTTTTTACAAACATCACTCATAGACTTTGCAATGGTACACAGACTTTCAATTTCAAATTCTTCTTCGACAATAAAACCTACGCTTATGTACAATGGAATAGCTCCTGCTGTTACAAGGTCATTAATAGTTCCACAAATTGAAAGTTTTCCAATATCCCCTCCCTTAAAAAATAAAGGCCTAACAACAAAGCTGTCAGTTGTATACGCTAATTTTGATGAGTCTATAGAAAAAACAAAAGAGTCAGAAACCCCGTCATTATCTTCATCACCATAGTTTTTTAAAAACACGCTTTTTATTAATTCGTTTGTATGAATTCCTCCATCACCATGAGATAGTTTTATTGTATCCATCATCTCTATATCCTCCCAGAATATCTATAATAAACTGAACAAGCACCTTCAGAAGATACCATACAAGGTCCTAATGGATTATCTGGATTACAGTTTTTTCCAAATTGTTTACACTCATTTGGAGTTTTAATACCAAGTATTATTTCACTGCATTGACAACAGGATGTTTTTAAACTATTTTTCTCTTTCAAATTCAATTTTTTTTTGGCATCCAGCTTTTCGTACCTATTATTTATAACCAGTGCTGAATTTGGGATTTGCCCAATACCTCTCCAATCTGCATTATCAATATGAAATACTTCATTCATATAGTGCTGAGCTGTTTTATTGCCCTGTGGGGTTACGCATCGATTATAAAGATTTGTAAATGTTATTGGCTTTTTTTCAGTAATTTGTTCTAATAAAAGACTAATTCCTTGTGTAATATCATCAACTTCAAAGCCACATATAACCGCAGGAATTCCGTACTTATCTGTAATAAAGTGAAAAGCTTCTGCTCCCAAAACAGACGCAACATGGCCAGGGCAAATTATGCCGTCAATTTTATTTCTATCATCTTGCAGTATTAAACGCAAAACAGGTTCCATTCGTTTTAAAGCAGTGAAAAAGAGTAAATTATCAGGTCCATTTTTATACACATTTTTTATCATTGCTGCAAATATTGGTGCGGTAGTTTCAAAGCCAACAGCTAAAAAAACTACCGTTTTTTCTTTGTTTTTCAATGCAAGAGTTATCGCATCCTCTGGAGAATATACCGTATATACTTTTGACTTATTTTCTACAAGGCTATTTGACGTTCCTCTTACTTTTAACATATCACCAAAGGTTACAATAATTATATTTTCATTTGAAAGCATTTCAATCACCATATCTATGTAAGACTCATCAGTAACACAAACAGGACAGCCTGGACCCGACAACAACTTTACTTGTTTTGGAAGTATATGACGAATACCCGATTTTGAAATAGATTGTGTATGTGTTCCACACACCTCCATAATTCTAATTTCCTTATTGTAATTTTGAGTGTTAGAATTAAGCTTATCCATTAATTTTTGGCTATCCATTTTCAACGCCTTCAATCATTTCATTAAATGTTTCATTTATAAAGTTATAGCGGTCTAAATCAATCTTTTCTATGGCAAACCCCGCATGAATTAATACATGATCGCCAATATTTAGTGAACTAATTAGCTGTATATTTATTTTCTGACGTATACCCATAGTTTCAACATATGCATAATCGTTATATATTGATGAAATCTTTGCTGGAACAGCCAGACACATAGCCATCCTCCTCTAACATAGATACAGTTGCTGCTGCCTGGCCAAAAGATAACCCACCATCATTAGTTGGCACAAGCTTGTTATAATACACATTAAAGCCTTGACTTCTTAATTCGTTATAAATCTTTGATAAAAGATAGTGGTTTTCAAACACACCACCACTCAATACTACGTCGTTTATATTATATTTTTCTTTTATTTTTTTAACACAGCTTATTGTTGCATCACTTATAGTATTATGAAATTTGGCTGATATATATGATGCAGGCTTACAGTTATGCAAATCAGATATAACACCTTGTAAAATATTATTAAAATCAAGTATCAACCTTTCATCAATATTATTCATTGAATAGTCATACATATCTGTAACTGTATTATCAATTATATTTTCAAGCACAATTGCAGCCTGAGCATCATAAGTAACTTTAGTTATTTGAAATACAAGTGTAGCTATGCAATCAAAAAATCGTCCCATACTTGAAGATTTAAAGCAATTAATATTATTTTGAATAGCTTTTTCTATAATATCTATTTTCTCTTTATCAATATAACTTAAAACATCTTCTGCTTTTGATTGTATTGAATGCAAATAAGAAACAGCACATTTCCACGGCTCTTTAATGGCTGAATCTCCGCCTTGAATATTCACATACTTTAAATGACCAACTCTTTTAAAATTAGACATTGTACCAACAAAGAATTCTCCTCCCCAAATTGCTCCATCGATTCCCATTCCTGTTCCGTCATAAATAACGCCAATGACATTTTGGGTAAGCTCGTTTTCTTTCATACATCCTGCCATATGTGCATGATGGTGCTGAATTGGAATTTTTGTTTTTATAATCTTATTGGCATGTTTAGTAGAAAAATAATCTGGATGCAAATCATGTGCTATAAATTGCGGTTCTGCTTTCAATAAATTTTTAAGTCTATTTATAACCTTAATATATTCACTACATATTTCAGTGCGATTAAGACTACCCATATATTGGCTTATATGGGCAAACCCTTTATGTACTAAACAAATAGAAGCTTTTTGTTCACCACCAAGAGCCAAAATTTCGTTATTCGATTTTATTTTTATTGAAGTCGGAGAGTATCCTCTTCCACATCTACTTATCAAAACTTCATTATTAAAAACTCTTACCACTGAATCATCGACAGGCGTCATTATTTCACGGTTATGTATAAGAAAGTAGTCTGCTACTGAGCTTAGTTTATTTATTGCATCGTCATCTTTATAGCAAATAGGCATACCACTTATATTTCCACTTGTCATCACAAGATATTTTAAATCATCATCAAAAATCAAATAATGCAAAGGAGCATAAGGCAACATAACACCGTATCTCTTAAGTCTTGGTGCAACAGACTCAGGTAAAATATCATTGTTACTTTTACTTAAAAGAACAATTGGTTTCTTATTGTTTGAAATTGTTTCTTGCTCCTTGATATTCATTGTACAAATACTTTCTATGTCTTCTATATCTTTAGCCATAATTGCTAAAGGTTTGTCTGGTCTGTTTTTTCTTTTTCTTAGACTAGTAATAGCTTTATCATCTATTGCACTACATACAAGGTGATATCCTCCAATACCCTTAATTGCAACTATTCTTCTTTTTTTTAGAAGCTCTTTCACTTTTGTGATTGGGTTATCACATTCTACTTTTATATTATTACAATCAAAAAGCTGATACTGTGGACCACATTTAGAGCAACAATTTGGTTGTGCATGAAACCTTCTGTCATTTGGGTTTTTATATTCATTATTACATTGATTGCACATTTCAAATAAGCTCATTGAAGTACTAACTCTGTCGTATGGTAAATCATTTAAAATTGAATATCTTGGTCCACAGTTCGTACAATTCGTAAACGCATAATGATATCTCCTGTCATTATTACTTCGAATATCATTAATGCAATCTTCGCATACTGCAATATCAGGAAGAATTAAACCCTGATGATTAATATTTTTCAAACTATTTAAAATAATAAAATCGTTATTATTAGCAATTTTAAGCTGATGTATTTGTATTTCTTGAATTATTGCGTTTTCAGGAGGACTTTTAGTAATTATATTTATAAAATTATTAACATCATTTTCATTTCCACATACATCTATAACAACTGAAGCACCTTGATTTTTCACAAATCCTGTAAGGTTATTCAACTTTGCAATTTTATATATAAATGGTCTCATACCAACACCTTGAACAAGCCCAATAATTTGTATTAAATAACGAACTTTTTCAACCACTTATTTTTTCTCCTTCAATATGTTCTAAAACCGCTGTAAGACGTTGTATGTCTTTCTTCTGCACCAAAATTTTTGTCCAGTCACCAACAAGATTACTGTTTCTATCCTTAAAATGCTCTCTTAAACTCTCTTCGCTTATGTGACTATCTGTATGTACCGTAATACATAATTCATTCACTTTGGATATTTTATTTTCTTCACAGAGGCTTAAAATTGTATTATATAAATTCTCATTTAAAAAAGTATCATGCATTACTCAATTCCTCCGATATAATGTTTGTGATTATTTGTTCTACTTTATAACATATGTTATAAAACTTCTCTTTTAAAATAGAACTTAGTTCATCACCAAAGCCAACTTTCTCTACTTCAATGCCAATCATGTATCCCTTTAATTTCCTGTTATATATCTTCATGAAATCAATAATGCTCATATCATGTTGAGTATTTATAGCATTAGATGATTTTAAAACATCATCAAGACTAAATACATCTATGCTTCCAGGCTCTGCTCCTGTGTAAAGTGCATCTAGTATTATTACAAAATCATTATTGTTTAATAAATTGAAGTAGGTTTGGCAATCTGTTTCTGCAATAATTATTTCAATATTAAGATCTTTAAATTTATTTAATAAGTTTTCTGCTACTGCAATGGCTATTCCATCATCACTCATTAATCTATTTCCGATAGCAATTAACTTTATCATTTTAATACACCTATTTTATTTAAAACTTTAATTATATTTATTATAAAAATAATTAAATAATGTCATACATATATTTTTATTGTTTAATATAACAATTATTTATGAATTTTAAAAAATAACAATTAAAGATACGGACTTATGTACATAATTTATAAAGAAAAAGCTGGCTCATCAAATGTAACTCAAGAAGTTGCATTGATAAACCAGCTTTTTCGCGTTGCATAAAATTATTACTTTAAAAGGTTAGTTCTGCACATTTTCTATTTCTTAAGATTTTTTGAAATAGAACCCCTTAAATTACTTAAGCCAACTAAAACTCTCAAGCTCAATTCCGGCTGAGTTTATTGTAATAGCAATCATAATATAATAACCGACAAGCACCAAAAACTCCATCATCTGATCTTCATTATAGTATTTTTTGAGATTATCCCAGTTTTCATCACTTAACATATGTCTTTCAACTATTTCATCAACAGCAAACATAAGTGCTCTGGTGTTATCATCCCAAATTGGGCTGTTTTCTACAGAAAGTGAATCAATTTCTTCTTTGCTTAATCCACACTTTTCAAGAAAAGGTTTATGCTGACTGTACTCATAAATATTGCCGGTTCTCCATGCAATACGTAGAACAATTTTTTCTTTTTCAATAGTTTTTATTAATCCAAACTTATAAATTGACACCCAGAAAGCGAACCTAAATTTATTAGATAATTTAAGATGTGAAAATGTTTTAGCAACATTGAGCGTTTCAGGAGCATGTGCCCCAGCTTTCATTATAAACATGATTATTCTGTTTACAAGTGTAGCATCTTTAGGCTCAATATATGAAATTTTTGACTTCTCGGGAATAAACCAATTCCCTTTTGGATATTTTGAAGGATCGAAAAAATATTTTGACATAATATTTCCTCCCTGAAATGATTTTTAAATGTTTATTATTTAATAAATATATGAATTATGTTGCAAAAATATTTTAGGCTTGATAATTGCACATTTAATAATATAATTCCACCATAATATTTTAGGAGTGCAAACAAAATATGAAAAGTAATTTGTTCAAATGGAAACATTTTAATCTAATATTATATTCCAATGCGTTCGTTGGTATTTAAAATACGCTTTATCTTACAGAGACCTCTCTGAAATTATGCAAGAAAGAGGTTTGTCGGTTGATTATTCGACAATTTTTAGATAGGTCAAGCAATATGCTCCGATTCTAAATAATAATCTCCGCAAACATCTTTGACCAACTAACAACTCTTGGAGGATAGATGAAACTTACATAAAACTAAATGGCAAATGGATGTATTTATATATGGCTGTAGATTCAAATGGAAATACAATAGACTTTTGGTTATCAAAGTCTCGTGATAAAAAATCCGATAAAAACTTCTTCCTAAAAGCCTTAAATTCCACCCACAATCAAATGTCAAGAGTTATCACAGCAGATATATATAACACTATGCGATGGCTATTTTAGATTAAAAATATTATGGCGATTTAAGTTGCATTACTGGCATCGGATAATTAAGTATCTGAACAATATTATAAAACAAGACCATCGGCATATAAAAAAAGTAACAAATCATATGCTTGGATTTAAAAGCTTTCAATCTGCCTGCTCTGTTATTTTAGGAATTAAAGCAATGCACATGATACACAAAAGTCAAGCTGGCACATCAAATGTAACTGAAGAAGTTGCATTGATAAACCAGCTTTTTTATATTGCGTAAAATTGTTTTGTTAAAGGATTAGCCCTACTCATTTACATTTATTTAGATTTTTTGCAACAGAGCCTAACTATACTCTTGATCCCTGTTTAAACATATTTAATAGACGGAGATAATGATTTGATTCTCGCAGTACATGGTCTCCTAACAGCGGAATTATAATAGATTTTATTTTGCAATCTATTAATCCTTGTGTACCCTGCGTATTAAAATCTTTGATCTTTTTTGTAGCAGCTAAGCTATCTTCAGTTACCTTACTAATCGAATTTGTTCGATTCATTGCCTCTATAGCTTCTTGTGTTAATTGATCAAATTCATTGCCAAAATTATTAGCAACGTTTATTAAGTCATTTTCTGTTGGATCCAGTAAACCTCGTATGAATTTCGAATGTTCTGCCATAATCCTATTCCAGAATGCTTCTTGCTCTAACTCTTCTTTTTCTATGTTAAAGCTTTCTCGTCTTTGTATCCTTTGTATCATCTTTAGATATAGCTTTGCTTCTCTTAATATATGATCAATCAATAATGGGTAATTTACAGAAAACAAATTACAAGTTAGTACGTTAGATAAAATATTAGTTTTAAATTTGATTAATGAACTAATTAATCCAATTGCATAGTCATTAAGTTCAACAACCATCTGCTCATACTGTGAATCAATTGATCTGGGGTTTCCTTGTAAGCTGGACTCAGCCTGAGTTAACTGCACTGGTATATTTACACCTGTGTAGCCTGCTGAAAGCATTTCAGCCTTAAGTGTATAAGGGGTTACAACTTCACCTGATAGAAGAACAGCGGGGTCAACGACACCATTTGATAGTGCTATTGTTTCACGTAATAATGAATCAAAGTCTGTACGAAAGGTGTTAGCTTGGCTAATTAGGTTGTAATCTTTAGAAGTAAATCCAACTTGCAAGAAAAAACTATGTTCCTTCATAATTCTTGCAAAAAACAAATGAAGAGCTAATGATTGCTTTGTAAATTCGTTAGCAGAGATCATAATATACCTTCTTTTTAAAATATTAAATTATTGTACACATTATTATAACTATGCTAGTTATTCCGTGTTGTGAATTATTGTTAATTTAAGGGTTCTGTTGCAAAAATATTTTAGGAGAGTTGAATTTAAAAGTTTTCAATCCGCTTGCTCCATTATTTTCGGTATTGAAGCAATGCATATGATACAAAAAGGACAAGCTGGCACATCAAATGTAACCCAAGAAGTTACATTGATAAACCAGCTTTTTTATATTGCGTAAAATTGTTTTGTCAAAAATATAGTCCTGCTCATTGCTTTTTGGCAAAGATTTTTTGCAACAGAACCCTCATTCCTTATATACCCTCATTAGTTAATATCTTTTCAAACTTTTTCTCTGATAGTATTTCGTTTGTCAGAAATTCACCATTATAAAACAGACTATATGTGGTGAACGGAGCAGGAGAATTTTGTGCTTGCTCCGTTTTTTGAAGGTGGATGATTTTGAAAGGAACTCCTTTTTTCTTTGCCACATTTTCAATAATTGGAACATACTTAACTGTAAAGGGACATTGATTTGTATAGTACAAAACAAAACCTTGTTTACTAATTTTTGGTGTTTTCACATGGTCTTTAAAACTTGGCTTTGGTGCATTTTCTTCAAATGGCAAATACAAAAGTTCATAATATGGCTGTGCTGTATCCGCAAGAAGAAATCCTTTGTATTTCAAATACTTAGGATCAGAAAGGAAAGGCATTTTCTTTTTTGAGGAAAGAACAACAAGTCCTAATTTTCCTTTTTCTTTGCTATCTTTGATGCATTCCTCCAAAAGCAGATTAGAATTACCCAGACCTTTGAGTTGTCCTGATACCCAAAAGCAGTTAATAAACATATACCCATCAGCATCAATAGGTGACCAAGCTTTTTCAGATGGAATATACTCAATAAAGCATTTTCCCCGTACATCGCATTTTTTGAAAACAAGACCGTCATCAAAACTATCTGAAATCCACTGCTTCTTAGAAGCTACTTGACAATCCTTATTGTTTGAAATAGCACAGCAAATATGTTCCTTTTCCAAATTATCCTTTGTTAATGTTATAATCTCCATATATCACACTCACTTCACACCACTAAATTAAATTTTATTTTAATGAAATGTAAATATTAATGTCTGCATTCTCCCAATCACTATTAAGATATTCCTCGAAATCTCCAGTAAAACTTCTGTTCAAATCCATTTTCCAGATTTCTCCCCAAGCCTCGGCAACTACTTTTTCCATATGTCCGTGTACTGAAAACTTTGCATATTTTCCTGCAGGAATAATTTTTACAGCCAGCTCGTCATTCTCTGGTTTTGAAACTTCATTGCCTGCAGTCACACAATATTGGTCGTTTGAGTAGTCAGAATAAAGCCCAATAGCGTACTCGTTAATCTTATTTTTGATTTTAGAATTCACTCCACCTTGATATAACTTTTCCCAAAGTCCACCGATAACTGCACTCATTTTAGGATCACTGTTACTTGTAATTGCACTAACACCTACAACAATTTTTTGCTCTAAATTTACTATTTCATAATTCATTTTTAATAACCTCCATATATTTGATAAGGTTATTATACGACACTTAATATGACGACAGTATGTCATATTATAAATAGTTTTTAAGAGTATTTTGAAGCTTTCTTTTTACATCAAGTCTAACTTCTTTAGGAGATAATACTTCACAATCCTCGCCAAAAGAAGATATATAGCTGAAAATCCAATCTCCCTTTGGATAAATAATTTCCGCAATAAAACTACCATCTTCAAGCTGTTCAAAAGAGTTAAATTCATCATAAATACGATAAGCCATCTTTTTTGAAAGTTTAAGCGTTAGTGTAATAAAATCTTCTTTGAATATATCTTTTTTGCTAAACACTTGTGTGGGTGGTCGTTTATGAAAAGTTTCATCAAGAACAAACAACGATTTTATTCTTCTTAACTTAAAAAATCTATTATCGCACCTTGTTTTGCAGTATCCGTACAAATACCAACTTTGTCCTTTAAAACACAGTTTTAGAGGATAAACTTCACGTTTTGTTTTTTCACCCTTGCCACTAGAATAAGAAAATGAAATGGTATTTTTACTCAGTATTGCAGATTTCAAGTTACAAAACAGCTCTTTTTCTTCTTGTGCATTATACCAAGATGTAAAATCCACCTCAATCCAGTCCGTATTAGTTTCACCAAATAAACTGCTTAGTTTTTCAAGTGCATTATCCGTTTCACTAAGATTAACTAAACTTACAGCCTTTATAGAAGATAGAATATTTGCTTTCTCTTCCTCGGTTAAGATAGTTTTGTTAAGCACAAAATCAGATAAAAGAGAGATACCTCCTCCTTTACCTTTGCTCATATATACAGGAATGCCTGCAGATGATAGCGTTTCAATATCTCGATAGATAGTTCTTGTGGAAACATCAAACCGCTCTGCAAGCTCGTTAGACGTTACTGTTTTTTTATCAAGCAGGATATATACGATTTCAAATAATCGGTTAATTTGCATTTTATCACCCTACTTTAGTATACACTTATAATATGACACCAGCAAGTCATATTATAAGTGATATATACCCCAGCATGGTTAAAAGTTACATTCCAACCACTTTCCAGAATATGCTTGCAAAAGGGCAGTAAACATATTTTAGTTTTCTTTAACTCTTAGATTCACATATTTCTCAACTTAATTAAATAAAATACAACTTCATGTTAAAATAATAAGATCATATATAATAATTAATTTTTATCTGAAATTGATACTTTTATGAAAATAAATAACAATAATATATTTGAAATTCCAGTATGGAAGAAGGTCTTGAAAAAGTAGTCATCAAAGCCTCCTTCCTATGAGGTAAAATATTGAATAATTTACAAAAATAGGGTTTGGAGTGCGGTATTTTCTGAGAGTGCCTTTTTAAAAATTCATATGCATAGTCTTTCTTTATTTTTATATAAACAGCCTCATTGATTAAAATTAATTTATCAATGGGGCTGTTATTTTTGCTTATTTAGTTTTCATTGTTGCATCAAGTATTTTAATGTATTGCCCTGCTTTTAGTGATATGGTGACTTTGCCGTTAAAACTGTTACTTTCAAGCACTGAACTTATGTTTCCTTTGGTGTCGGATAATATTGCATAATAACCCGAACCATCAGTTTTTAACACATACTCCCCAGCACTCAAGTCTCTTCCAACTTTATACATTCCCTGTTTGTAAACGCCATCATCAGTTTTGAATATAGGTGCTTCATCAACTTTGCACATTTTGGCTTGGGCAAGCTTTACAGTTTGTCCTTTTTCAATAGTTATGTATGCCTGATTATCAACGGCATCATTTGCAATAGCCATTTTATCCTTGATTATTTCATAGCTTGCTTTTTCCCCAGCCGCTATGAGAACATATTCTCCGGCAGCAAGTTCTTTTCCAACTGGGTGATCACCTGATTTAATCCATGTTATTTCGTTTTGCTGATTTTTGCTACTGTTGCGGTATAAAAGAGCAACTATTATTCCCACCACAGCAACAGCAAGTAATATGTATAGCGAGATTTTCCATCCTTTTTTCATCTAATCATCCTTTATATATTTTACATCTCAAACAATGTAATTATACCATAAAGTTGCTATAGTTGAAATATAAAATTATAACTTCCCCACTCTCACTTTTCCGCCGCAGTCCATAATAAAAATTCAAGTTTATCTGTCCATTCATTCAATACGGCTAATCATCGTTTTACTCACTTTTAACATTATGATTAGCCTATTTTCACAACACTTCCGTCTCCACAACCTATCGTAATCACATCTGTCTACCTAACTATTTTAATCGATAAGTTCGCACAAACACACGATTTTACAAGGGTTTTTAAAAAAGCAAAAGTGCTAAAAGCTTTATTTAGATTCTCCTACTATCCACCCTTGACATCAATGTCACGCACTCAACGTGCTTGTGTTGAGATTAAGGATGTTGCCACATATCAAGAAACACAATTTGGGTCTTCTCTTGTTCTGACGCTACATAATATGACAACATTTAGCGGCAGTTTACGAGCACAGAAAATTAATGTTGATTTAAATTTAAAATTCTCATTGTGATGTTATTTAGTCGTTATTCTAAGTTTATACTATATAAACTCAGTCGCTAATCATAACGCTTCTTTCTTTGCAGAACGGATTTTTCCTAACCATAAGAGAGTATAGATATGGATATTCCGCATGCAGATGCCTCATGTATTCAATCCATTGAATGAGTAGCCTCTTAAAAGCTCTTTGAATGTCCTTGGAAAGATGCTCCATGTCCGCCTTGCTATCTTCTTCAAACACATCTCTGGCTAATAGTTCTTCCGTAACATGAAAAACGGCAAGTAGCATATCTGTAAAAGTGTCGTGCTCAAGCAGGTTGGGGTTTTCAATCATCCGAATTAAAAAGTCCATCTTACTTTTCATAAGCTCTTTCAAGACCTCAAGCCGTTCCACATTGCATTCAATTTCTATATCTGCGTTTTCAAAATATTTCACTGTTTTTGAAAACATATTGTCAGTCCAATCGGTCTGAACATTCAGTTTTACGCTAATATCGTCGTAATTCTTGTTTAAGCCTGTTAGTCCTGTAAGTATATCTATTCCAGCCTCGCTGAAAAACGCATTAATGACAATGCTTATTTTTTTTAGTCTCTCGTTCTTTTCGCGGCTTTTAAGATATCTGCCTAGTACCACCGTAACAATAGCTATCTGAAGCGGAAGGAATGCGAAGTCCTGTAAAATATAAAAGCCTGTGTCGCGCGGAGAATCAAAAACTATAAGTTGAAAAGCATACATAAGTACAGACAGCAGTGATAGAAGCAAGACTATAAGAAAACTCGACTTTACTTTTTTCATATGGTTTTTCACCTACTTATTGGAAGTATTTGTATTTAAAAATGCCACTTTTAGTGCCTTTCTGCAATCCATTTCAATTCCGAGAGCAAGGTAATAATCCGCAAGCCTTCTTCGACTTTATACTCGGCATGTATCAAGACTGCGTACAAACAACATATTTGTTCGCAAAAGGATAAATTGCTTTATTATCAGCCATTGATATTCCTTAGACAATTTTTGGTAAATTTATTTTCTATGAGACATTCTGCGTTGAAGAATATCTCCAAACATCTTTGAGATGATACATTTAAACACATTAAGACTGCACTCAAAAAAGTATGGCTTTGTGTTCCAACCTCTTTCGCTCCAGTAACATGTATCTAGTCCATTCAAATACTTTGCTAATGCTTTTTGCACCTCGAAACTTATAAGAATGTTTAATGTTGGCCGATAGCTTTGAGGTTTCTGCAAAAGTTTGATAAAGCCTAACAATTCCTTTTTGGTGACCGGAGAATTGATGTTTCGAATTGTTCTCCCAATGCTACCAATTGGCATAGCGCCCCACTGAACCGCAACACTTCGAAGATATGAAAGCGTCGATTTTAATCCAGATCCTTTTGTGGTTGATACACAAAGAACAGGCTTTCCATACAAAACCGGTCGATGATACCACTTACATGTTCGGTCAATAAAACTCTTTAGCTTTCCAGAAACCTGCTGTAAATATACCGGTGAGCTGAGGATTATTCCATCAGCGGACATCATTTTGTTCATAAGTATTTCCACATCATCATGATGCATGCATTCATCATTACCAATACATTTTTCACACCCTACGCAATCCTGAATATTGAAGTCATAAATCGATAGTATTTCAACTTCAACATCGTTTTGGGACAACTCCTGTTTTATTTGCACCAACAATCTGTAAGTATTCATTTTTCGCTTGCTTGCATGTAATACAATTACTTTTTTCAAAAATCTCACCTTCAATGGAAGCTCTTAATATTTTATACTAAATTCTACTGGTTCTGTTCAATTCAGTATTTAATTGCTGACTTTGTTTTTATTTATTTGTTTTCAAATTTATATCCGGACATTATTTCAAAATGGTATTTGGCAATTCCCAAATCTATTAATTCAAAATCAAACTTCTTCGGTACGGAAGCTGTTACTTTACCGTTATTATATCCGAATACAACTGGCTGTCTGTTTGCTGCAGACGGTGCTTTTTGAACTGACTCTAATCCTTTAAGAAACCACTGCGGAACTTCTTCGTTTGATGTATAAAGCTCTTTTATTGTTTTCGTTTTTCTTCTTACCATTCTTCTGACTGCTTTTTCCTGTAAACTTTGATCGGAGATATTACCGACAGTTACAATACAAGTAAGTATTTCATCATAGCCTACAATATTGGCCATTTTTTTCTTGTCATAAGTTCCGGCAATCCAGCATGTTCCCAAACCTAGTTCAGTGGCTTCTAAAACTAGCTTTTCGCCGTAATATCCGACTTTTTCAAATACATTTTCGTCACTGATTTTACCAATCATTGCAAAATAGCTTTGGACATTTTTAAATACTCCGTAACCTTTTAAAAAGTCTGAAAAACTATCTTTGCCATCTGTAACAAATTTAATTGATAAATCCGAGGCGTTGTTGATTTCATCTATTATTGATTGTAATTTTTCAATGTTTTCGTGGCTTAACCGCGTCTGTGAATAAGTTCTTCTTGAAATTCTTTTATCAATCACTTGAGAAATATCCATTTTTAACTCCTTTAAAAATTATTTTATTATTTGTTTAATGTGATTTGTGTTATGTCTGTGTTTACCTTTGTTTCCGTTTGTGTAAGCTTGTTTGATGTATCATATGTGTATGAAATTACGGTTACATCTGTGCCTACTGTGGTTGTTTCTGTGAGTCTGTTACCTGCTCCGTCATACGAATAACTGTATGTACTGATTATTGTACCGTTGGCCTTTTTGTTCGTAAGTGTGTCTAAAAGGTTGTTTGCTGTATATGTGTATTCCTCTTTTGCTCCGTTGTCATAAACTACGCTTTGAACACTTCGGTTATCATAATAATTATACTGCGTTGTTTTATTATCTGCAACAACTTGTGATAATCTACCTGCTTTATCATATACTTTCTTTACTATTGCACCGCTAGGATATTTGATTGTTTGTGGTGTAAAGCCTGGATTCATGCCATTAGTAATATCATAAACATATTCAATTGTACCTATGCCAGGAACATTTTTTTGTAAGCAACCTATTGAATTCATCATAAGATTTTTCAGTTGTTCCTGTCGAATCTGTCATTGTTAGAACATTACCATTATTATCATAAATTTTCAATCTGCCTACTCCACAATTTCCGGTATGGAAGCTATGCACATGATACATAAAGGACAAGCTGGCACATCAAATGTAACTGAAGAAGTTGCATTGATAAACCAGCTTTTTGGTGTTGCGTAAAATTTTGATGTCAAGGAGATAGTTCTGCTCGTTGCTTTATAGCAAAGATTTTTTGCAACAGAACCTAAGCATCTACATATTCTTTGCCCCCAGCTACCAAGTCATAATCATCTCCCGTATTTCTTACCTTATAATTAAAATCATCTTCAAGTACAATATACCAGAAATCCATCACATATTCTTTTTCTTTATAGGTATACTTAATTACAACACTATCATCAACATGTTTACCATTAACGGTGATATTTTTTGTGTTTTCAGGTTTGCTGTATCCCCATACAACCCTATGGTTTTTCTTATTGTCATTAAACCATGAGTATGTGGTAAGTTCTGAACCGTCAGGATGGTCATGGCTAATATGAGCAGATGAATTTGCACCTCCGCAATGTAACTTTGTTATTAATTCTTCATCATAATTTATGTAAATTATATATGGGAAACCATCAATCTTATCCTTTATTATGACTGTTTCAATTTCATGCTGCCCTTCCCACTCTATAATTTCCTTTTCCGGATCAAAATCGTAGTAATTATAATCCATATAAAATGAGACTGAAGTATATGCAACTAAAATTGCAATGCCTAAAAGTATTAACTTTATTTTTGTACTTTTTTTCATATTATTCACTCCGATATTATTTACTATGAATATTTTAATGATTAGAGCATTTCTTCTAATGCACATGTTTACTAAGCTTATAAAAACTTTTCAACTAGTTGCGGTATTTGCTGTGCAACCCCTGCAGCGGTTCTGTTGCAAAAATATTTTAGGCTTTATAATTACACTTTTAATGATATAATTTTAGCATAATATTTTAGGAGTGCAAACAGAATATGAAAATTAATTTGTTCAAATGGAAACATTATCAATCTAATATTATCATACAATGCGTTCGTTGGTATTTAAAATATGCTTTGTCTTACAGAGACCTCTCTGAAATTATGCAAGAAAGGGGTTTATTGGTTAATCATTCAACAATTTTTATATGGGTTAAGCAATATTCTCCGGTTTTAAATAGTAATCTTCGCAAACATCTTCGACCAACTAACGACTCTTGGAGAATGGATGAAACTTATATAAAATCGAACGGAAAGTGGATGTATTTATATAGAGCTGTAGATTCTAAAGGAAACGCAATAGACTTTTGGTTATCAAAGTCTCGTGATAAAAAATCCGCTAAAAATTTCTTCCGAAAAGCCTTAAAATTCACCCACAATCAAATGTCAAGAGTTATCACAACAGATAAATATAATGCTACTGAAATAGCTATTTTAGAGGAAAAATATTATGGGGATTTAAGTTGCATTACTGA
>Ga0209016_1001116_pt1 | contig 23382 bp, 20 predicted proteins | sample EPASupsiteSAE305_FD_187265 | JGI IMG/M metagenome (GOLD analysis project Ga0209016, IMG submission 187265) | Bioremediated contaminated groundwater microbial communities from EPA Superfund site, New Mexico - SAE3-05 (SPAdes) (version 2) | ecosystem: Environmental > Aquatic > Deep subsurface >...
AAAGATTTCTGGTGGCTATGCCGAGGGGGCCACACCCGTTCCCATCCCGAACACGGAAGTTAAGCCCCTCTGGGCCGATGATACTGCACGGGTAGCTGTGTGGGAAAGTAGGTCGCCGCCAGAATTATTTACAAAAACGCCCCGTCAGGCATATCGCTTGACGGGGCGTTCGCGTTTGAAATTCATGACTCTTTCAACTTGGATAAATAATCTAAAACGAGTATACTCACTCGAATTTATCTGTATGTTTGCTTGAAAGGATTACTGCCGGTATGAGCAGAAAAATGTTGATAAACGTACTCCATCCCGAGGAGGCCCGTGTCGCGATTGTGCAGGATGGCCGCTTGATGGAGCTGAACATCGAAATCAGTGGCAAGGAACAGACCAAGGGTAACATCTACAAAGGGGTCGTCGTGCGGGTTGAACCAGGCCTGCAGGCGGCCTTTGTCGATATCGGTCAGAAAAAGCCCGGATTTATCCAAATGGGGGATCTGCATCCTGACAGCTGGCAGTGGCGAGAGGATATTCCCGAGACTGAGCGCAAGCGACGTCCGCGTATTCAGGAGGTTCTACGCAGAGGCCAGGAGCTTATCGTTCAGGTTGAAAAAGATGCACGTGATATGAAAGGGGCTGCTCTGACCAACTATCTCTCGCTGCCTGGTCGTTATATGGTACTGATGCCAGGTGATGATGCTGCCGGGATATCCCGTAAGATTGAGGATAATGCAACCCGTAAGGAATTGAAGGCTCTGGTTGCTGAGCTGCAGGTGCCGGCTGGCTATGGCTATATTGTACGGACTGAAGCAGTCGGAAGATCAAGTGATGAACTGAAGAAAGACCTTGATTATCTGGTTGGCGTGCATGAGCGGATTCTGTCTCAAGCCGCTGAGATCAAGGGTGCTGGCGAGGTATATCAGGATGCCGGTGTGATCATCCGCACCATTCGCGATTATTTTTCTGACGATATCGACGAAGTGCTGGTTGATGACAAGGCTGCCTGCCAACAGGCCATTGATTTTTTTAAAGAGATCATGCCGGGCTGTGAAAAGCTGGTCAAACTGCATAAGGAAAAGCGGCCGATTTTTTCAAAGTACCAGTTGGAAGAGCAGATTGACCAGCTCTACGAAAAGCGGGTGTCCTTGCCCTCCGGCGGCTCATTAGTAATTGAGCCGACCGAGGCGTTGGTGTCGATTGACGTTAACTCCGGCAAGTCAAGTGGTGAAAAGGGTGTTGAGGATACTGCCTTTAAGACGAACCTTGAGGCCGCTGCTGAAGTTGCCCGTCAACTGCGTTTGCGTGATCTGGGGGGGTTGGTGGTGATCGACTTCATTGATATGCGCGACAATAAGCATAACAAGGAGGTTGAGCGGACCTTGAAAGATGCCTTGAAGTCAGACAAGGCACGAGTCAACCTGGGACGGATATCCCAATTCGGCATGATGGAGATGTCCCGCCAAAGGATCGCCAAAAATATTAACGATGCAATTCACCTGGAGTGTCCGCATTGCGAGGGCCGTGGTCGTGTCAAGTCAGTTGAGGCGATGGCGGTATCGTTCCTGCGCAAGGTGCACGCCGCAGCGGCTAAGGGGCAGGTTGCTGAAGTACGTGGCGGGTTGCCGCTTGAAGTTGCTTACTTCCTGCTAAATCGTAAAAAACGTGAGTTGGCGCAGATAGAGAATGACTATGAAATTGTTGTGACGATAAAGGGTAAGCCGTCATTCTTGCTCAATCAGTTAGAGCTTGAAACTGTTCGTAAGGAAAAACAACGTGAAGAAGCAGTGGAGCTCGAAACTCGACAGCAGCAGCCGGTCTTTGAGATGGTTGAACCTGAAGCCGTTGGTGCGACTGAGAGTGTGACGCCGTCAGAGGCGGAGCTTGGTGCTGAGCCTGCTCCCAAAAAACGACGCAAGCGCAAACGCAAGAAAAAGGGTGGTGAACGTGGTGTTGAACTGGCCGTGACTGATCAGGCTGACCTCGCTTTGGACAACTCTGGTGCTGCGGATACGGCGTCGGCAGAGAATGAAGAAGTTATCTCCGCCCAACTGGCCGAGCAACAGGAGCCGGTTGCGAAAAAGCGCCGTCGTACCCGTTCGAAAAAGAAGCCGGCGGTGACTAAGGATGCTGAAGCGCTGGATATTCATCAGACGCCTCCTGCTGTCGATCAGGTTGAAGCTCCGGCTTCCGTGCCGGTCCCTGAGCATGAGAAACCAGCGCGCCCGGAAAAGCCGTCGCGTCCGAAACGTGCTGCACGTGTTAAGGCGACTGCAGCGACTACTGATGTTTCGGGAGATCTGGCTGCCCAGCCAGTTGAGTCTACTGCAGAGGTCAAGCCAACTGCGGGGAAACGTAAAACCCCGGCTCGTAAGAAACCAGCCGTGGAAGCGGTTGCTGGCGATACCGGGGCGACAGAGCCGGCTCCGGTTCCCAAACCGCGTAAACGCCCTGTCTCGCGTGCAAAAAAGAGCGCCACCAGCGCTGCTGATGAGGGCAAAGAATAGCTTGACGCTGTTGGTTCTCTGAGCTACTTTCTTCCGTTACACCCGTTGTACGGAATGAGTTTGAAAGGTGAGTTGAGGCAATGGAAGAATTAAGTGAATTGTTGTTGCAGCGCAGAAGAAAAGTGAATGATCTGTGGGCTGCCGGGATCAATCCCTATCCCAATGATTTTAAGCCGCAGCATACCTCTGTCGATGTCGTTGCTGCCTATGGTTCCGTCGAGCAGATTGACGCCCCGGATGTCGAGTTTGTCCTGGCCGGACGGATCATCGCCCGGCGTTCATTCGGTAAGGCAGCCTTTATGCAGCTGCAGGACCGTAAAGGCAGGATTCAGGTCTATGTGCGCAAGGATGATCTGGGTGAGGAGGTCTTTGCCCAGTTTGAATCCTTTGATATTGGCGATATCATCGGTATTGTCGGTTTTCCGTTCCGCACCAAAACCGGTGAGCTTTCAGTGCATGCCCGCTCAATCCGGCTGCTGGTCAAATCGCTCCTGCCGTTGCCGGAGAAATTCCACGGGCTGACCGATGTTGAAACCCGTTACCGGCAACGTTATGTTGATCTGATTGTCAATCCTGAGGTGAGAGAGCTGTTCATCAAGCGCTCCCGTATTGTAAACCTGATTCGCAGTTTCATGACCTCCCGTGATTTTCTTGAAGTGGAAACACCGATGATGCACCAGATCCCTGGTGGCGCCACGGCTCGTCCCTTTGTCACCCATCACAATGCACTGGATATGGAGCTGTATCTGCGGATTGCACCGGAGTTGTACCTGAAGCGTCTGGTGGTAGGTGGCTTTGAGCGGGTCTTTGAGATCAACCGTAACTTCAGGAATGAGGGGATTTCTGTCCGGCATAATCCTGAATTTACGATGATGGAGTTTTATCAGGCCTATGCAACCTTTGAAGACCTGATGGATTTCACCGAAGAACTGTTCTGTCATGTTGCTGAGCAGGTGCTGGGCACGCTTGATTTTAGCTACCAGGGACTTGCCATCAGTTTCCAGCGTCCCTGGCGGCGCCTGACCGTCAAAGAGGCTATCCTTGAGTATGGCGACATTGATGCCAAGAAACTTGATGACCGTGATCTGGCGTTGGCGTATGCCCGCAGTATCGGCCTTGATCTGCCGGACGATATCAGTTACGGCAAGCTGGTGATGGAGATATTTGAGGAGGTGGCAGAACATAAACTGATCCAGCCCACCTTTGTAACCGCCTACCCCACCGAGGTGTCGCCACTGTCCCGTAAAAATGACCTTGACCCTTATATTGTTGACCGTTTTGAGCTAATGATCGGTGGTCGTGAGATCGCCAACGCCTTCTCCGAGTTGAACGATCCGGTCGACCAGAAGGAGCGTTTTCTGGCTCAGGTTGCGGAAAAAGACAAGGGAGATGAAGAAGCGCACTACATGGACGAAGATTATGTCCGTGCTCTGGAGTACGGTCTGCCCCCCACTGCCGGTGAGGGAATCGGGATTGATCGTCTGGTTATGCTACTGACAGATTCGGCCTCGATTCGAGACGTAATTCTCTTTCCTCAGCTCCGTAAAGAGGCAAAATAACCGTTGGCGCTGCCGTTTGAACTGAAAATAGGATTACGTTACCTGAAGGCCAAACGTAAATCCACCTTCATCTCGATCATCACCTTCATCTCTACAGCCGGTGTGACCTTGGGAGTTATGGCGCTGATTGTTGTACTTGCCGTCATGACCGGATTTGAACGTGATCTGAAGGAAAAAATACTGGGAACCAACGCCCATCTGGTGGTGATCCGCAGCGGTGCTCCGATGGATGATTATCGCTCCATGATGGAGCGTCTGCAACAGCTGCCCGGCGTTGAGGCGGTAACACCATTTATTTACAATCAGGTGATGCTGTCAACCGGGCGGCATGTGTCCGGTGTGGTGTTGCGTGGGATCGATCCTGCGTCTGACAAAAAAGTCACGAGACTTTCCCGGACGATAGTGCAGGGTACGATGGACTCCCTTGATCCACCGCGCGGCTCTGATGCCGATCCAGGAATTATGATCGGCCGTGAGCTGGCAAAACATCTGAATCTGTTTCTCGGTGACCGGGTCAACGTGGTCTCTCCGACCGGCACCATCACCCCGCTGGGGATGATGCCCAAGCTGAAGCCGTTTAAGGTGACAGGCATTTTTAATACCGGCATGTTTGAGTATGATTCAACGCTGGCCTATGTCAGTATCAATCAGGCTCAGAAATTTTTTGACCTCGGGGATACTGTTACCGGTATTCAGCTCAAGGTCGCGGATGTGTACGCAACAACTGAACTTGCAAAGAAGATCAATCGGACCTACGGTCCTGATCTGTATGCCCGTGACTGGATGCAGATGAACAGGAACATTCTTTTTGCGCTTAAGACGGAAAAAGTAGTTATGTTTATTATCCTGACCCTGATTGTACTGGTGGCCGCGTTCGGAATCGCCTCTACCCTGTTTATGGTGGTGATGGAAAAGACCCGTGATATTGCAATCCTGAAAACCATGGGAGCCCGTTCCGGCAGTATCATGAAAATATTTGTTTTGGAGGGGCTGATTATCGGTGTGGTTGGAACGGTGTTGGGGGTGCTGTCCGGCCTTTTGATCTCTTTCAACCTGGAACCGATCATAAATCTGGTGCAAAAAGTAACCGGCAAGAACTTCTTCAGCAAGGAGATCTACTACCTGGATCACTTCCCTTCCCATGTAGTGATGTCGGATGTCCTGATCATTTCAGTAACTGCAATCCTGATTTCCTTTTTGGCCACGCTCTATCCGGCCTGGCAGGCATCCCGCATGCTGCCGGCAGAGGCGCTGCGTTATGAGTAGCCTTTTGGAGGTTACTGGGCTCTGTAAGGATTACCGGATGGGGTCTGATTCCGTCCAGGTCCTGAAAGGGATTGATCTTGATATCTCAGCTGGAACCACAACTGCCCTGGTAGGGGCTTCCGGCGCCGGCAAGAGCACATTGCTCCATATTCTGGGAGCGCTTGATCGCCCAAGCAGCGGTACGGTTACCTATAAAGGTCAGGAGCTGTTCACGCGGTCTGACCGTGAACTGGCAGATTTCAGAAGCCGCACCATCGGTTTTGTGTTTCAGTTTCATCACCTGTTGCCGGAATTCACGGCACTGGAAAATGTGATGATGCCGGCCTTGATTGCACGTAGGGAAAACCATCTGGCACATCAACAAGCCCGGACGCTTTTGACGGAAGTGGGCCTGGAACACCGTCTTAACCACAGGCCGGGTGAACTCTCAGGCGGGGAACAACAGCGCGTTGCCATAGCCCGGGCGCTGGTGATGGAGCCTGAGTTGCTGTTGGCTGACGAGCCGACCGGCAACCTTGATGCAAAGACCAGCGAGGCGATCTACGAATTGCTGGTGAAAATTCAGAAACAGACTGGCATCAGCATGGTAGTTGTTACCCACAATGAGAGAATTGCTGCAAGGATGGAGCGGGTAGTCCGGTTACTGGATGGCCTGATTCTTCCTTGCACTACGGAGGATATGTGACTTTTTACCCCTACCTGACAACTGCACTGCTGGCAGCCCTGCTCCTCGCAGACCGTCCGGCTTATGCCGATGGTGAAAAAATTCTCGATGTGGTTGTGCGCGGTAACCGGCGGGTGGAGGGGGCTGCCATTCTGGGGGCCACCACGATCAAGCCGGGCGATATACTTGATAGTGACCGTACCGATGCGGATGTCCGCTCAATCTACCGGCTGGGGCAGTTTCAGGAAGTGCAGGTGTCCAGTGAGCCGGGTAACGGCGGGGTGGTGCTGGTCTATGCGGTGATTGAAAAACCGGTTGTCAGGGATATCCGGTTTGAAGGGAATAAAGAGCTTAAACAAGACAAGCTGCTGGAGGGGCTGCCGGTCCGCCGCAATGCAATCTTTTCCCAGAAGGACCTTGACAAGGCGGTTGCCAAGCTGAAGAAGCAATACCAGGATGAAGGATACTTTCTGGTTGTGGTTGAACCATTGATTGAACAGCGTTCACCAACGGAATATCAGGTGCTCTTCAAGGTGACTGAAGGCAAGAAGATCAGGATAAGTGCCATCAACTTTGAGGGTAACTCTGCCTTCAGTCCGCGTAAATTGCGCGGTGTGATGGAGACCAAGCAAGAGTGGTTCATGTCATGGTTGACCGGGGCCGGTACCTATAAGGAAGAGGTGCTGAAGAACGACGCCTTGCTGATCGCAGACCACTACATGAATAACGGGTATATCAACGTAAAGGTTGGTGAGCCGGTCATGAAGCTGGCAGAGGACCAGGAGTCCTTGCTGGTGGATATCAGCATAACCGAAGGGGATCAATACCGGGTTGGTGAGATTGCCTTTAAGGGCGATATCCTCTATCCGGAACATGAGATCCGTAAACAACTGAAGACAGAGAGCGGTGAGGTGTTTAGCCGTGCCAATCTCCGGGCTGATATCGGCACCCTGACCGACATGACTGCCGATAAGGGATATGCTTTCAACAACGTCAACCCCCAGACAAAGCCGGATCCTGGCAGGAAGACAATGGATCTGACCTTTGATGTTGAAAAAGGGGATCTTGTCTATATTGAACGGATATCCATCGCCGGCAACTCAAAGACGCGCGACAAGGTTGCACGACGTGAGTTGCGGCTGATGGAGGGAGATCTGTACAGCGCCACAGGGTTCAAGCGCAGCAAGCAGAACCTGATGAATACCGGCTATTTTGAAGAGGCCAATGTGGCAACCTCCAAGGGGAGCAGCGGGAACAAGCTGAATGTCAATGTGGACCTGAAAGAAAAGGCCACCGGCGCATTTACTATCGGTGGCGGTTACAGTTCGCTGGATGGCCTGATCTTCCAGGGCTCGGTTTCCCAGGCAAACTTTCTGGGGCTGGGGCTCAAGGCCAACGCGTCGGCTGCCATCGGAGGCAAATCCAACACCTACTCAATCGGTTTGACGGACCCCTACTTTCTGGACACCAAATGGACGCTCGGGGTTGATATCTACCGTTCAGAACGTGACTATACCGACTACAGCCGCCGTTTGACCGGTGGTGATATCAAGGCCGGCTATCCGATTACCGATTTTATCGGCACTTTCTGGATGTACAAGTACGAGATCAAGGATATTTATGATCCTGATATCTACTACCTGGATGCTAACGCAAAGTACCCGGACAGCTATCCGCTGGGGCAGACCACTACCAGTTCCGTTTATGCCAGCCTCACCAATAACACAACCGACTTCCGCTTTGACCCGTCCAGCGGCTGGGTCAACACCCTTTCGGTGGAATATGCCGGCCTGGGTGGTGACAATAAATATGTACGTGAAATTTTCGATAATACCTACTACCATCCGCTCTGGTGGAAGTTCGTCATCTCTGGCAAGGTGGTGGTCGGTGCGGTACAGAAGGCCGGCGGCCCGATCCCGATTGATGAAAAATTCTACCTGGGGGGTATCGGAACACTGCGTGGTTATTCTGCAAGGACGGTAAGCCCTAAGAACAATGATGTCTATGTCGGTGGCGAAAAGGAGTTGTTCGGCAATATTGAGATCAAGTTTCCGCTGCTGCCGGAATATGGCATTAAAGGGGTTGGCTTCTTTGATTATGGTAATGCCTGGTCAGGCAGCTTTAAACCACCGAAAATGTTGATGAGCTACGGAGGCGGTATCCGTTGGGCCTCTCCGATGGGGCCATTGCGGCTTGAGTATGGTATTCCGATCAATCCGCGCCCTGAAGACAGCAAGTCCGGCCGTTTTGAGTTTGCAATCGGCAGTTTGTTTTAATTCTATACGGAACGTAAGGAGAAATTCGATGAAGCGTTTGGTCATGATGGTGCTGATGCTGGCTCTTATGTCTGGTTCTGTCTGGGCTGCTGATACAAAGATCGGCTACCTTGATATGCAGCGCGCCCTGAATACGTCAGAGACTGGTAAGGCCGCCAAGGCACAGCTGCAGGAAAAGTTGAAGAAGTATCAGGAACAGATCAACAGCAAGCAGGAAGAACTTCAGAAACTGAAGAATGATCTTGAAAAACAGGGGCTTGCCCTGACCGAGGCATCTCGCGCCGCCAAAGAAAAGGATTACCAGCAGAAGTTGAAGGACTTCCAGCGTTTCACCAAAGATGCTGAAGAAGACCTGCAGGCCCGTGACGGCGAATTTACCAAGAAGATCCTTGAAGTTCTGGAGAAGATTGTTCAGGAGTACGGCAAGAAAAACGGCTACTCGGTGATATTTGATGCCCGCAGCGCCGGTATGCTCTATGCTGACACGTCAGTGGATCTGACCGATGAGATTCTGAAGGCCTTGAATGCCGCGCAGAGCAAGAAATAGGCACAGGTGGTTAAGATGCTGACCAAGACGCTTCAGGAACTGGCAGATTATCTGGGGGGCACTGTCCGTGGCGACGGCACGGTTAAAATCAACGGTCTTGCTCCGCTTGAAGGTGCTGCGCCGGATAAAGTCACCTTTCTTGCAAACCCGAAATATGCAGCAAAAGTAGCAGATACCAAGGCTGGCGGTGTATTGATGGCGCCGGGCGGTGAATCGTACGGCCGCAACATCATTGAACTGGCCAACCCGTATCTGGGGTTTGCCAAGCTGCTGACGCTCTTCTATACCCAGCCACATCCGCCCTTAGGGGTGTTGCCCGAAGCGGTGGTCGGGATCAACGTTGCACTCGGTGAAGGGATCAGCATCTACCCCGGGGCGGTGATCGGCAATAATGTCAGTATCGGTGACCGGGTGGTGGTCTATCCCGGGGCGGTGATTTATGACGGCGTCGTTATTGGTGATGACTGCGTCATTCATGCCAATGCGGTGATACGCGAACGCTGCCGCCTGGGCAAGCGCTGCAAGCTGCAGCCCGGTGCCGTGGTCGGCAGTGATGGCTTCGGTTATGCGCCGGACGGCCCTTCCTATTATCCGATTCCCCAGATAGGCATTGTGGTGCTGGAAGATGATGTGGAGATCGGCGCCAATGCAACGGTAGACCGGGCCGCCCTTGAAGTCACCCTGATCAGACGCGGTACCAAGCTGGATAACCTGGTACAGGTGGCCCACAACTGTCAGATCGGCGAAGATACCATGCTCTGCTCACAAGTGGGAATATCCGGCAGTAGCAAGATCGGCAACCATGTCACCCTGACCGGTCAGGTGGGGGTGGCGGGACACCTGACAATCGGTGACAACGTGATCGTCGGTGCCCAGAGTGGTGTGCCCGGCTCCCTGGAGGGCAATGCCTACTACAGCGGTACTCCGACCATGCCGCACAAGGAATGGCTGCGGGTAATGGGTACGCTGCCCAGGCTGCCGGATATGCGTAAAAAAATGTCTGAGCTTGAGAAGAAGATTGCCGCGCTTGAGGCCCGGCTGGCAAAGGAGTAAGCAATGGAACCAACTATGCCGATGGATGTGAACGCCATCATGAAGATTTTACCCCACCGTTTTCCGTTTCTGCTGGTGGACCGGATTGTGGAGCTTGAGCACGGCAAGCGTTGTGTCGGTATCAAGAATGTCAGCATCAATGAGCCGTTCTTCCCCGGTCATTTTCCCGGCCATCCGGTTATGCCCGGCGTACTGATTGTTGAGGCAATGGCACAAGTCGCCGGTATTATGGCATATCTTGCGTCTGATGACGAAACCAGAAAAAAGGTCAGTTATTTTATGGCCATTGACAGCGCCAAGTTTCGCAAGCCGGTCATGCCGGGTGATCAACTTCGGATCGAGATCACCACAACCATGAACCGTCGCGGCATCTGGGGGGTTGATGGTAAGGCATTTGTTGACGACAAGCTGGTGACCGAGGCCTCACTCAAGGCCACCTTTGCTCCGGCAGAATAGACAGGGAGAGACCATGAGCATACATGCAAGCGCAATAGTCCACCCCTCTGCACAGCTGGCTGAAGGGGTGGAGGTCGGTCCTTACGCCATTATTGAAGAACATGCCATCATTGGTAAGGGGACCAGTATCGGAGCTCATGCGGTGATCGGCAAGTGGACCGAGCTGGGGGAGAATAACCAGATCTACCACATGGCTTCGGTCGGTGCTGCTCCGCAAGACCTGAAGTACAAGGGTGAAGAATGCTGGACCCGTCTGGGCAACGGTAACGTGATCCGTGAGTTTGCCACCATTCACCGTGGCACGGTAACCGGTCATGCCGAGACCGTGATGGGCAACAATAACCTGATGATGGCCTATTCCCATGTGGCCCATGACTGTACGGTCGGCAACGGGGTGGTCATGGCCAATGCCGCTACGCTGGCCGGTCATGTCACGGTACAGGATAATGTCATCCTGGGCGGCCTGGTGGCGATCCATCAGTTTGTCACCATCGGTGCCTATGCCATGTTGGGGGGAGGCACACTGGTGGGGATGGATATCCCGCCGTACATGATTGCAACCTCGGGTGGCAAGCGGGAGGCGCAACTGCGTGGCCTGAACCTGATCGGTTTGAAGCGTCGTGGTTTTAGTGATGAAGCGATCAGCGGATTGAAAAAGGCGTATAAGACGCTCTTTATGGCCCATCTGAAACAGGCCGACGCCATTGCAAAGATCAGGTCCGAGATTGTCGGCTGTGCCGAGGTCGATACCCTACTGGCCTTTATCGAAGCTTCGCAGCGCGGGATCTGCCGCGGATGAGCAGGCTGCGCACGGCGGTTATAGGGGTCGGCTATCTTGGTAACTTTCACGCCCAGAAGTACGCTGCCCTGGAAGGGGTTGAACTGATCGGGGTAGTGGATGCCGATGCTGCCCGCGGGACTGAGGTGGCTTCATCCTGCGGATGTCAGGCCTTTACCGATTATCGTGAGCTGATCGGCCGTGTGGATGCGGTCAGTGTGGTGGTGCCGACCCAGTATCACCATCAGGTTGCAAAAGAGTTCCTGACGGCCGGCGTGCATGTCCTGATCGAGAAACCGATTACCGTTACCATTGAACAGGCCGATGAGCTGATCAGCCTGGCAGATGCAGGTAAACTGGTCTTTCAGGTGGGGCACCTGGAACGGTTTAATCCGGTGCTGATGGCGGTTGAAGAGGTGCTGATTGAACCGTTGTTCGTGGAATCAGTACGGATTGCACCATTCAAACCCCGTGGTACCGATGTTAACGTGGTGCTGGATCTGATGATCCACGACATTGAGATCATCCAGCATCTGGTCAAGTCGCCGGTGGCAAAAATTGATGCCATTGGCGCACCGGTCTTTACCGGCGAAGAGGATATTGCCAATGCCCGGATTGCCTTTGAGAACGGTTGCGTTGCCAATGTCACGGCCAGCCGGATCAGCCTCAAGAGTGAGCGCAAGATGCGGATCTTCCAGCGCGATGCCTACCTGACGCTCGATTTTCAGAACAAGAAGGTGCTGGTCGCCAAAAAAGGGGAAGGCGAGTTGATGCCGGGTATTCCCAATGTGCAGGTCAAGGAGCAGGAATTGGGGCAGTCTGATCCATTGCTATCCGAGATCATCTCGTTCGTGACGGCGATCACCGAAGGCAGGCAGCCCCAGGTCAGTGGCCGCGATGGCAGAATGGCACTGGAAACCGCATTAAAAATCAATGAAGCACTGAACAGGATACGCCCATGATACCGATGGTAGACCTTAAAACCCAGTACCACCATTTGAAGAGTGAGATTGATGCAGCGGTGTTGGATGCCCTGGAAAGCACCCAGTTCATCCTGGGCCCCAACGTTACCGGGCTTGAAAAAGAAACTGCCGGCTATCTTGCTACTGCTCAGGCCGTTGGCTGCGCCTCAGGTACTGATGCTCTGCATCTGGCTGTACTGGCAGCGGGAATCAAGCCGGGTGATGAGGTGATCACCACACCGTTCACCTTCATCGCCACAGCTGAAGCGATCTGTTATGCCGGCGCTGTGCCGGTCTTTGTGGATGTTGACCCTCAAACCTTTAACATCGTACCGGAGCTGATCGAACAGGCGATTACCCCCCGCACCAAGGCGGTGATCCCGGTACACCTCTTTGGTCAGCCGGCTGACATGGCTGCCATCAGTGCCATCTGCGAACGTCATAACCTGGTGCTGATCGAGGATTGTGCCCAGTCCTTTGGCGCTGCCATTGCCGGCCGTATGACCGGCTCGATTGGTGCTTTTGGTTGTTTCAGCTTCTTCCCCAGCAAGAACCTGGGCGGTTACGGTGATGGTGGTCTGGTGACCGCTGCCACGGCGGAAGGGGCTGAAACCCTTAAGATGCTGCGCAATCACGGCAGCAAGGTGCGTTATCACCATGACGTGATCGGTTTTAACAGCCGCCTTGACGACCTGCAGGCAGCAATTCTCAGGGTCAAGCTGCGCCATATTGATCGTTTCAACCAGGAGCGCCGCCGGGTTGCCCACCGTTACTCCGAAGGGCTGAAAGATGTCGTCACCGTGCCGTTTGAGGATGGCAAGGGTGTACATGTCTACCACCAGTACACAATTCTGACCGATCAGCGGGACACAATTATGGCGGCGTTGAGCGAGCAGCAGATTGCCAGTGCAGTCTATTACCCGATCCCGCTGCATCGTCAGAACGTCTTTGCTGAACAGTGCCGGGGGATTTCTCTGCCGGTGACGGAATCGATAGCGGCGCGTTGTATGTCCTTACCGATCTATCCGGAAATGACCGATCAGCAGGTAGATCAGGTGATTGCAGCAGTACGCGGGGCATTGGCTGGCTAATGGCAGTAGGACGGCCCAAACGGGTCATGATAGTTGCAGGCGAAGCGTCTGGTGATATCTACGGGGCAGGATTGGTGCGCGCAGTACAGGCGGCTGATCCTGCCTTTTCCTTCTTCGGCATCGGCGGCCCCCGCATGCGTGAAGCCGGTTGCGAGACCCTGGTGGACTCTGCCGATATGGCGGTGGTCGGGCTGGTGGAGGTACTGAAACACTTTGACGTGATCGCTGCTGCCTTTCTCAAACTGAAAAAGATTCTGCTGGAAACTCCCCCGGATCTGTTGATCCTGATTGACTATCCCGGCTTTAACCTGCGCCTGGGCAAGGTGGCAAAAAAGGCCGGGGTCAAGGTGCTCTACTACATCTCTCCCCAGATCTGGGCCTGGCGCCAGGGGCGGGTCAAAAAGATCAAACGCCTGGTTGACCATATGGCGGTGATCCTGCCCTTTGAGGTCCCTTTTTATGAGCAGGCCGGTGTACCGGTCTCCTTTGTCGGCCATCCCATGGCTGACCTGGTCGAGGTGTCCTTAACACGCGATCAGGCTGCCACCTCTTTCGGGCTTGACCCCTCACGACAGATTGTGGGGCTGTTTCCCGGCAGCCGACGGAGTGAAGTCAGCCGTTTGCTGCCCACCATTCTGGAGGCTGCCCGTCTCTTGCAACAGTGCCTGCCCGGACTTCAGTTCGTCCTGCCGCTGGCTTCAACCCTCTCTGATGACGATCTCGCCCCCTGGCTTGAGGGCTGTGAGCTGCCGATAACGGTTACCCGTGATCGGATCCATGATCTGATGCGGGCCTGTGATGCCGTGATATCGGTCTCCGGTACGGTGACCCTGGAGATCGCCCTGGTGGGTACACCGCTGGTGATCATCTACAAACTTTCACCGCTCACTTTCCAGTTGGCCAAGCGACTGGTCAAGGTTGAGCATATCGGCCTGTGCAATATTGTGGCGGGAGAAACGGTTGCCAGGGAGTTGATCCAGGAGGAGGCCTCACCGGAGCAGATCGCTGGAGAGATTGGGCGCTTGCTACGTGATGCAGAGTATAACACAGCGTTCAGGGAGCGGCTTACCCATGTCCGTGAGCGCCTGGGTGGCGGAGGAGCCGACCGGCGTATGGCCGGCTTGGTACTCAGTATGGTGGAACAGTCATGAAAAAGATCGTGTGGATGCTCCAGGTGGCGGTGCTCTATGGCTTTACCTGGGTGGTGGCTCTGGTGCCGGAACGTCTGTCTGAACGGTTCGGGGTCTGGACCGGTCTGCTACTGCGCCGGATATTGGGAAGTCGTCGGCGTATTGCAGAGGAAAATATCAGCCGCGTGCTTGAGCATATGCGGGCCCAGCCGGAATGGACCTGTACTATCCCGACAGCCGAGGGGATTGCGCGGGAGGTGTTTTGCAATCTGGGGCGTTCACTGGTGGAAACCTGCCGTTTATATCACGGCAAAGGTGGCGGGCTGATTGACCGGATTGAGGTACGCGGCAGGGAGTATTATGATGCAGCCCGTGCCCAGGGAAAAGGAATTATCTTTCTGACCGGTCACTGCGGCAACTGGGAACTGGTTGCCCTGGCCTACGCCCGCTTGTTTAAGGAACCGCTTTCCGTGGTGGCCCGCCGCCAGAATAATCCGTATCTGAATACCATGGTAGAGCGGATGCGCCAGCACTACGACAACAGCGTTATCTACAAGGATAATGCCCTCAAGAACATGATTACCGTTATTCGCAGGAATGGAACCGTGGGACTGCTGGTGGATCAGACGGTGTTTCCTGAAGAGGGGTATCTGGTTGATTTTCTGGGCCGGCCGGCCTGGGCTTCCAAGGCTCCGGTCCTGATTGCCCGCAAGACCGGTGTCCCGATCGTACCGGCCTTTATTCACCGGGAGGCCGGGCGCCATGTTATCGAGATCCACCCTCCGCTTCAGTTCGAAGGCAGTGCCGATGAACAGGGCTGGTGTGATGACGTTAAAACCTACTCCCGCATCATAGAGCGGTTTATTGTGGCCCATCCCACCGAGTGGTATTGGGTGCACAGGCGCTGGAAGAGAACCGAAGGTCTATGAACAGCGGTCGCTTCTGGGCGGAAGTGTGGATGGTACTGGTGCTGCTGGTGATTGCCACCGGACTGCTGGCCCACAGCGGTGCGGATCTGCAGCTTGCGACGTACTTTTATCAGGCCGGAGGCTGGCCGACCGGTGAACAGTTCCCCTGGAAGCTGCTCTACCGGATTGACCGGATCCCGGCACTGCTGCTGGCATTGGGCTGGTTGGTTGTCGTGATTCGCAGCTTTGCTGTCCCATCGCTTCGTCAGTGGCGGCGTGCCGGCATCTTCATGGTGCTGCTGCTGATCCTGGGGCCCGGGTTGTTAGTGAACAGTGTTTTCAAAGAACACTGGGGCCGTCCCCGTCCCCGTGAGGTCATACAGCTGGGGGGCAGCAAAGAGTTTCTGCAGCCCTGGCAGCCGGGAATCAGCGGCCAGGGACGCTCCTTCCCTTCAGGTCATTCTTCTGCTGCCTTTTATCTGTTGGCCCCCTGGTTTATCTATCGCCATCGTAAACCGTTTGCTGCGCGCTGCTGGCTTTCCGGCGGGATCGGGTTTGGTGTTCTGATGAGTGTGGCCCGGATTACCCAGGGAGGGCATTTCCTGACAGATTGTCTCTGGGCCTTTGGCATGGTCTGGCTGACCGGGCAGCTGCTGGCGGCCGTGCTGTTGCCGGAACAGGAGAATGGCGAGGGGCTATCGTCATGAACTGGTCGATCCTGTACCGTCTTCTGACACTGGCTGCGCTGCCGTTTGCTCTATTATACCACTGGTACCGCTCCATCAGCAGGGGCAGAAAGAGTGCCTTTGGTGAACGATTCGGGTTTCTGCCGGTGGCGGCTCAGAAGTCGCTGGCAGGACAGCCGGTTATCTGGTTGCATGCGGTCTCCGTGGGAGAGGTGATTGCCGGCCGGCCTTTGCTGAAAGGGTTACGGCAGCGGTATCCCGAGTACCGGCTGCTGCTCTCGGTTACCACTGAAACCGGTCGCAGTGTGGCTGAACAGGACCAGTTGGCTGATGTCATCACCTACTTTCCGTTTGATATTCATTTTGCCGTCTGCCGTCTGCTTGATGCTGTGAGGCCGCGGACGATTGTGATCATGGAAACCGAGATCTGGCCGGTCTTTACGTATGAGGCGCAGCGGCGCAGCATACCGCTCTTACTGGCCAATGGCCGGATATCGGCGCGTTCCTTCCCGCGTTACCGGCGCTTTGCCTGGTTCTTCAGGCCGGTGCTGCAACGTTTCAGTGGTCTGGGAATGCAAAGCATGGCTGATCTTGAACGGATACTGGCCATCGGTGCGCCGAAAGAGCGCAGCCGGGTTCTGGGTAACCTCAAGTACGATATACCGTTCAGTCCGGTTGCTGCTGATGAGCGGGGGCAACTGCGGCAGCACTACCGTATCCCGGCTGACCTGGCGGTTTTCTGTTGCGGCAGTACCCATCCCGGTGAGGAAGAGCCGGTGTTGGCTGCCTATCAGGGGCTGCTCAGGCAGTTTCCCGCCCTGCTGCTGATTCTGGCACCGCGCCATCCCGAGCGGGTTGCCGAGGTTGAAACCACAGCCTGTGCCCTGGGATTGCCGGTGGTCCGCCGGTCCCGTCTGGGGCAGCAATCCGAAGGCTGCAATGCCGGCATGGTCCTGCTGGTTGACACGGTGGGAGAGCTGATGCAACTGTACGCCCTGTCTGATCTGGCCTACGTGGGGGGCAGCCTGGTCCCCATCGGTGGCCATAACCTGCTGGAGCCTGCCTCGCGGGGGATTCCGATCCTGTTTGGTCCCCACATGGATAATTTTCAGGAGATCACAGCTCTGACACTTGCCTACGGGGCCGGGGTGCAGGTGACTGGGCAGCAGGAGCTGCAGGATGCAGCAGCCGACTTTCTGGCAACGCCTGAGCTGCGGCATGTGGTGGGCACCAATGGTCTCAAGCTGCTGCGTGACAGCGGCGGCGCGGTTGAACGTCATCTGGCCATGCTGCACGGAGTGCTGCAGCAATGACAGGGGCTGTCTGGTGGCGTGGCATGGCTGACGGGAGCAATCGGAGTGCCGCTGCTTTTGCCCTGAAACTGCTGCTGGCTCCCTTTGCGCTGTTATACGGAACGGCACTGTGTATCAGGGCTCTGCTCTATCAGGCCGGTATTCTGGCCACTCACCGTCTGCCTTGTCCGGTCATTTCCGTCGGCAACCTCACAGTCGGCGGCACCGGCAAGACTCCGGTAACCATTCTGCTTGCCCGGGAACTGCAGCATCGCGGTTGCAGGGTTGCGGTCCTGTCCCGTGGTTACGGCGGCTCCCTTGAGGGGCAGGTCGCCGTGGTGAGCGACGGTGAATCATTGCTGCTTGGGCCAGGACAGGCCGGTGATGAACCCTGCCTGCTGGCCCGAAGCGTGGCAGGTCTGATCGTGGTTATCGGCTCAGATCGTTATCAGGCCGGTCTGACGGTACTGGAACGCTTTAGGCCTGATGTGCTGCTGCTGGACGATGGTTTTCAACATATCCGCCTGTACCGGGATCTGAATATCCTGCTGTTGGATGCAGCCCGTCCGTTCGGCAATGGCTGGACCGTACCGCTGGGGCTACTGCGGGAACCTCGTACGGCATTGAAACGGGCTGATCTGGCACTGTTTACCCGCTGTCATGGTACTGAGATGCTGCCGCCGCTTACACTGCCAACCAGCCGGTCATACCACCGTCTGGCCAGCTTCCAGCTCTTAGTGACCGGAAATGCGGTGTCGCTTGAACAGCTGCAGCAGGGCCGGGTTGCGGCCTTTGCCGGTATCGCTGAGCCGTCGGCATTTTTTGAGGCGCTCCGGCAGATCGGTATTGAGCCGGTTGCGACCCTCAGTCTACCCGACCATGAACCCTATCATGCCGCAGGGCTGCAGCAGCTGGAAGCTCTGGTTGCATCGGCAGAGCCGGACTGGCTGATCACCACAGAGAAGGACGGGATCAAGCTACAGGGGGGGGGATACGCCTGGAGTTCCCGTCTGGTAACCGCGCGTCTTGAGGTTCAGCTTGAGGACCGGGAACTGCTTGCAAGAGCCCTTGATAAACTGTTTCAAATCGGTCCTGAGTAAGGCATACTCTTAAATTGCCATGAAGAGTTCCCAACATGCTGAAATAGCCGGGCAGGCTGCCGTACAGAGGGTGCTGGTCCGGGCGGTTAACTGGATTGGTGACGCGGTCATGACCACTCCGGCGCTTATGGCAGTACGGGAAACCTATCCCCGGGCAGAGATTACGCTGCTGGCCAACCCGCTGGTGGGACAACTGCTGCAGGGGCATCCGGCACTGGATCGGGTTATGCTGTTTGATCGTAAGTTAAAGCACCGTGGTCTGCTGGGGCGGTTGCGTCTGGCACGGCAACTGGCTGCGGAACGGTTCGATCTGGCGGTTATCCTGCCCAACTCCTTCGATTCTGCCCTGATCCCCTGGCTGGCAAGGATTCCGGTACGGATCGGCAAGGCCTCGGATGGACGCAGTCTGCTGTTGACCCACCGTTTTTACGAGCAGTCGCCGTCTGCAGAGCGGCACGAGGTGCAGTATTATTGTGAGCTGCTGGCGGCATTCGGCATCTCTGCTGAACAGTCGACACCAACACTCGCCGTCACTGCTCAGGAGGAGCAAGAGGTCTCAACGCTGCTGGCAGAACATGGCATCTCTGCAGAGGAGATGGTACTTGGTGTCAATGCCGGTGCCAGTTTCGGCTCGGCAAAACGCTGGTACCCGGAACGGTTTGCCAACGTTGCCCAACGCCTTGCCGCCTCGTGGGGGGCGCGGGTTATCCTGTTCGGCGGCCCGGATGAGCAGGAGCTCGTGGCGGTGATCGAGCGGGAAATGGCAGGAAACTGTCTGAATCTGGCAGGTAAGACCACGGTTCGTCAACTGATGGCGTTGATCAACCGCTGCAACTTTTTTGTCACCAATGATTCCGGGCCGATGCATATTGCTGCTGCCTTTGGCGTGCCGTTGGTGGCGATTTTTGGTCCCACGGACCATAGGGGTACGGCTCCCTGCTCTGATAAGGCGGTGATTGTGCGCCAGACGATTGACTGTGCCCCTTGTAAATTGCGGGTCTGTCCGACCGACCACCGTTGCATGACGGCGGTGACGGTGGAGGATGTAGTGAAGTCTGCAAACCTGTTATGGAAGAACAAAGGAGTCAAGACACGATGAAGAAGGCTTTGATCACCGGTATCACCGGCCAGGACGGTGCCTATCTGGCCGAACTGCTGCTTGAGAAGGGGTATGAGGTCCACGGCATCAAGCGGCGTGCCTCCCTGTTCAACACCGACCGGATTGACCATCTCTATCAGGACCCCCATGAAAAGGGGCGCCGGTTGGTCCTGCACTACGGAGACATGACCGACTCCACCAACCTGATCCGGATCATTCAGGCCGTGCAACCGGACGAGATCTACAACCTGGCAGCCCAGTCCCATGTTGCCGTCTCCTTTGAGACCCCTGAATACACCGCCAATGCCGACGCCATCGGTCCTTTGCGGATTCTGGAGGCGATCCGGATCTTGGGGCTTGAGAAAAAGACCCGCTTCTACCAGGCCTCCACCTCCGAACTCTACGGCCTGGTCCAGGAAATTCCCCAGAAGGAAACCACCCCCTTCTATCCCCGGTCCCCCTATGCCGTAGCCAAACTCTACGCCTACTGGATCACCGTCAACTACCGCGAAGCCTACGGCATCTACGGCTGCAACGGCATCCTCTTCAACCATGAATCACCGTTGCGGGGAGAAACCTTTGTCACCCGCAAGATCACCCGTGCCCTGGCCCGGATCAAACTGGGGCTTCAGGACTGCCTCTACCTGGGCAACCTTGACTCCCTGCGGGACTGGGGCCATGCCAAAGACTATGTCGAAATGCAATGGCTGCTGATGCAACAGGAGCACCCTGAAGACTGGGTCATTGCCACCGGTATCCAGCACAGCGTCAGAGAGTTCGTCAATGCCGCCGCTGAAGAACTTGGGATGAAAATCAGCTGGCAGGGCAGTGGAATCGATGAAACCGGTACCGACCAAAGCGGTAGAGTGATTGTCAGGGTTGATCCCCGTTACTTCCGTCCCACCGAAGTCGAAACCCTGCTGGGAGATCCGGGCAAGGCCCGTGAGAAACTGGGCTGGACGCCGAAGATCAGCTTTAAGGAACTGGTTGCCGAAATGGTTCGTGAAGATCTGAAGGCAGCTGAACGGGATGAGCTGGTCAAAAAGCACGGCTACCAGGCGTTTGACTATAATGAGTAGCGCTGTCTCGCAACGACATGTCCTGCTGAGAACCCTTGACTACCTCAGGCCCTACTGGGGACTGCTGGTGGTTTCAGCCCTGTGTTCGATGGTGGTGGGTGCCATGGATGGTGCCTTTGCCTATCTGGTCGAGCCGGTACTCAAAAAAATATTTGCTGGCAAGGATACCGGTATCTTCCTGCTGGTGCCGATTGGTATCATCGCCCTCTTTGTGCTGCGCGGCATCTGTCGCTTTACCTACGACACCACCATCAAGCTGGCAGGTCAGAAGGCGATTCAGGATATCCGCAATGACCTGTACGGCAGCACCATCAGGAAGGATATGGCCTTTTATAACCGGCAGGCCACCGGTGAGCTGATGTCCCGCATGACCAACGACATCGGCATGATGCAGGATGGTATGGCCAACGTGGTCTGCGGTCTGTTCCGTGATCTGATCTCCTTCCTGTCGTTGCTGGTGGTGATCTTTTACCGCAACTGGCAGCTGGCAATCCTGTGCTTTATTGTGTTGCCGGTGACGATTTATCCTGCCCAGCTGATCGGCAAAAAGATCAAGAACGCGGCCCGGCGCAGTCTGGATGTCATGGGGGGGATCGGCTCAATCCTGCAGGAGACCTTTTCCGGTATCAAGGTGATCAAGGCCTTTGGCCTTGAAACGCGGGTGATTGAGCGCTTTCGCACTGAAAACCTGGCCTTTCTGAACCAGTATAAACGGTTTATCAAATATGAATCGCTGGCCATGCCGGTGTCCGAGATGATCATTTCTCTGGGGATTGCCGCAGTCGTCTATCTGGGGGGAAGTCAGGTCCTGTCGGGGCGGATGTCTGCCTCAGAGCTGTTCTCTTTTATCGCTGCCATGATCATGCTGTTTAACCCGGTCAAGAAGCTGCAGGGATCCTGGAATGTGGTGCAACGCTCTTCCGGCGGTGCCGAGCGGGTCTTTCAGCTGATGGATGCACAACGCCTGATCGTTGACAAAGATGCTACCGTTGAATTGGCACGGGTCAGCGGCAGGGTGGAGTTGCATGAGGTCTCCTTCAGCTACGGTGATGAACCGGTGCTGCAGAATATCTCTCTGTCCGTTGAACCGGGCCGGATGGTGGCGCTGGTTGGGCCGTCCGGTGGGGGTAAATCGACACTGGCAGCGCTGTTGATGCGTTTTTACGATGTCAGCAGTGGTGCCATCCTGCTGGATGGGCATGACCTGCGTGCAATCAGCCTTGAATCGCTGAATCGCCAGTTTGCGCTGGTTGATCAGGAAACAACCCTGTTTAACGATACGATTGCCAATAATATCCGCTATGGCTGGACCGATGCGTCCGATGCAGAGGTGGAGGCAGCTGCCCGGGCCGCCTTTGCCCATGATTTTATTCTGGAGCTTCCGGAAGGGTACGCCACCAATATCGGTGATCGCGGAGTGCGGTTGTCCGGCGGGCAGCGTCAACGGATCTGTATTGCCCGGGCGATCCTGAAGAATGCGCCGATCCTGATTCTGGATGAAGCCACCAGTGCGCTGGATACCGAGAGTGAGAAGATGGTGCAGCAGGCCCTGGACAACCTGATGCTGAACCGGACCACGTTTGTGATCGCGCACCGGCTTTCAACGGTGCTGCATGCCGATACCATCGTGGTACTGGAGAAAGGCCGGATTGTTGAGTGCGGCAGCCATGCCGATCTGGTTGAGGGGAGCGGGCTCTACAGCCGTTTGCACGCCCTGCAGTTCAGCGATCAGCCTGTCAAGGGCGATGCTGCCTCAGCGTGACTGGTCATGCCGATATCCGCCACCATCATCACCCTGAATGAAGGAGACAACATCGCTGACTGTCTTGCCGCTCTTGATTTTGTTGACGAGATCATCGTGCTTGATTCCGGCAGCTCCGATCAAACGGAAGAGCTGTGCCGGGCCTGTCCCAAGGTCCGCTTTTATCATCAGGAGTGGCTGGGGTACGGGAGACAGAAAAACCGGGCCGCAGAACTGGCCCGGCATGACCTGATCCTGAATGTCGATGCCGATGAACGGGTCTCACCGCAGTTGCGGCGTTCAATCGAACAGTTCGACAGCAGCAGTTTTGCTGCGGCACGCATGGCGCGGGAAAACTATTTTGGCCGGCGCTGGATCCGGCACTGCGGCTGGTATCCTGACTATTCCAGCCGTCTGTATGATCGCCGTCGCTGCTCCTTCAGTGAACGTGCGGTGCATGAATCGCTGCAGACTGCCGGAGCGGTTGCCACGCTTGCAGGGAATCTGGTTCACTACACCTACAACGGCGTGGGTGACTACCTGGAGCGTATGAACAGGTATTCGACGCTGGCGGCAGAAGAGTACCATCGCGCCGGTAAAACCGCTGGACTGCTCCGGATGCTGGTCAAGCCGGTTGCCACGTTTATCAAGATGTATCTGCTGCGCAGGGGCTTTCTGGATGGCCGGACCGGGTTGGTGCTGTCACTGCTCTATGCCGTCTACACCTTCTGTAAATATGCAAAACTGTCAGAGCTTAACGCTGAAGAACACCGAAAGTAGCCGCGCTATGCCCAAACTCTATATTGAAGAATTTGTGGGAATAACCAATCGTCTGGAGACGCTGCCGCTGGCCTTTGCCATCCAGCAGGAGTTCGGCCACGATATCGTGCTTGACTGGCGGGAGCTTGACTCGTTTGAGGTTGAGGGAACCAGGCAGGGGCGTGTGACCTGGCTGACAAAGCTGGGGGCCGAACGGGTCAGGAACTGTGATGAGGCTGTCTTTAACGGACTGCGGGGGAAAAAGATCCTGCTGCGCTCACTGGACGGCCCTCCGCAGCGGCTGGACCCGATCTACATGCAGATCCCGCCGAAGCTGCATCTGAAACAGCATCTTGCCGATGCGGTCCGGGAGACATTTGCCAAAACGGCCGGCCGGCCGGTGGTGGGGGTGCATATCAGACACGGCGATTTCCAGGT
>Ga0209016_1001121_pt1 | contig 23279 bp, 19 predicted proteins | sample EPASupsiteSAE305_FD_187265 | JGI IMG/M metagenome (GOLD analysis project Ga0209016, IMG submission 187265) | Bioremediated contaminated groundwater microbial communities from EPA Superfund site, New Mexico - SAE3-05 (SPAdes) (version 2) | ecosystem: Environmental > Aquatic > Deep subsurface >...
AAGGGCTCGTGGGTACCGCAACCCGCAGAATATGATCACAATGGCTTACCTGATTGCTGGAAAGCTCAGCTTTAACAGGAAATGCTATCAACCCACTTGAAATGACGAAGAGCCAAGTTTCCAAAACCTTCTCAATGAATATATGACCTTTTAGAATAGGAGATATTTCAATATCATCAAAAACCAACCGCTCCATAGCATGCTGGTCAAGCTCATCGTAAGTTAGGTTATTAAAATTCATTATTTCACTTGTCCTTTGCCAACGGCTTGGAGCTGACCTACCGCCCGTCTTTTTGGGCGGTCAGGTCGTGCGTACTGGTTATACATTGCAGGTGGAATTTAAACAGTTATTGGAATAGTGGTACGGAGAGTTTTTTCAAAGAGGGGTTATCAATAAGTGATTTCATCTGTTTTCTTGCCAGTTCATTTAGAATTGCAAGCCGTTCAGAGTGGCTTTTGCCCTGTTCAATAAGGAGTGCGTTTTGACTTTCCAAGCTTGCCAATACAACCAGTTGTTCAACTGTCGCATTTTCCCTGATGCTTCCTTCTTTGTCTGGATTGCTCGCTTTCCATTCTTTAGAAGTTTTGCCAAACAGGGCAACATTAAGCAGGTCTGCTTCCGATGCATAAATATAGCCTTCTTGTACCTTGGCAATTTGTGGCGGGATCAAATACGTCTTAATCGCGTCCGTATGAATTCGGTAGTTTGCTTTCGTGAGGGAACGTCGAATATTCCACTCCAATTTTCCAGAACTGATTTCTTGTTCTTTAAGGCGTTGGAACTCCTTTATAAGATAAAGCTTGAACTCTGGGCTAAGCCAAGAACCAAATTCAAAGGCAATGTCTTTGTGGGCAAACGTACCGCCATAACGTCCTGTTTTTGCGATAAGTCCAATACCGTTTGTAAGTTGTACCCACTTTTTGGCCGACAAGGTGAAACGGTTAAGACCCGCCTCTTCTCTAATTCCCTCGAATCCGGGGGAATTAAAATTTGGATTGTTTATTTTCTCCCAAACTCCAAGAAATTCAACCGTATTTTTGTTTCTCAACCACGATTCTATAAGTGCGCTACCGCCCTCGAACCCGGCTATCATGTCGGTAAGGCTAATATAATCTTCTTCTCCCTTTGTCGTCACATGGACTTGAATGCCTTGTACAACAATACTCTGATTCTTGTTTTCCATGCTCTTTGCCTCCATTTGTTGTCTCTCTGGAAATTTAGCATGAAACTCCATTGCAAGGTAGTTAATTTGGTTTTTTGCGCCCCTCAAGGGCGCTCGGTTGTCGGTTATAATTCGGTTTTTGGTATAACGTCTCAAGGCGCACCGGCTGAGCGCAGCGAAGACCGTGTGCCGCCGCTTGTTGGCCACTATTCCGCGAAAATTTTATCCAGAGAAGCTGTGTCGAAGCCGCTTAAATGTAGCTCCGTCTTGTTAATGTCGATAAATCTATAATTGTTCAACAATTCCTTCCTTGAAGCAGCTGAATCACGATAATCAACCACTACAAGCGGTGTTTTCTTGTGACCACAAACGCCTTCTTCCCAATAGTTATCCTGATAGTTTTTGACCAAGGAATACAACGACTGTCTTGCATAACCGTCATGCGCAGGAAGTGAATAGCCGATAATGGCTACTCCAAAATTCATGACCCCAGCTTGACCTAAGCCGTGCCAGAAATCTTCAAGAGGGCTTGAGTAGAGAACTTTGTTTGTAGAGGGAGAAAGCATCCAGGGAGTGGCAAGGAATAGGATTTGTTGTCTGTACAGTGCTTCGATGTTTGTTGCTCTATACATGTTTAATAGCGGGTCTGTCTTATGACGGGGGCCGTCAACCAGACGTTTCAAACCCCAGTTTTTGCTGCTATTGAAAACAGGATGTGACGGCAACCCTGGGGCTCCTTGTTCTTTGAAGTATGCAACTCTTTGAATATATTCAGTCTTGTCAAACCAATCTATGGACCCGTGCAGCTTAAGTACCGTAACTTCATCTTTATCGCTGTCTAGGGTTCCGCCGCCGCCCTTTGACAATGATTTAAATCTATTGGGGAAAAGCCTATACGGTTTACCTACTGCATCGAGAGCTCGTTCTAAAAGCACATCATAATTGAAGGTTAATATGTAGTCGTTTGGTTGTAGACGGCTGGCAAACTCTAGATAAAGATCTGGTATCCGATTGGGGGGTGGCATGTGTTGGCTAAGAATCTCAGCTATCAATGTTTTTACGACAACTTGGCCCTCATTTCCATCCCTACTCCAAGTGTCGGAGCCCCTCAATCCCAAGTAATGCTCTATATCTAGGAATCCTAGAAATTCCTCAAAATTTACAGTCTCCCTAGTAATCTCTATCCCGTCACAATCATGCCGAAATTGAATGTAATCGTCCAAATCATCGAGGAGTTTTTCAGCACGACCACTAAGTGAGTTACTTCTCCCAAGAATCTCAGCCCACAACTCATTGGCAAGCGGAAGTCCAGCGGGTTTTGAGAAGCCTGCACCGATTACTATTATCCTAAATTTCTTTTCTGGCATTTCTTTCCTTCTGACCAACGGGGCCGGAAATCACCTGCCGGGTTTTAGGGCAGGTGCATTTACGTGGTTATACCTCCGGTGTAGCCACCGGCTCCTCAACTTATGAGGGGAGGGTAATTCAATGCGTATCAGCAACGGCTTTTTCTGGAGACCTTTTTGGCATCTCGACTGGTTTAATTCTGACGCTATTGGGTACGACTGGGTTAGTTGTTTTATTTGGTGGATTTTTTGGGCTCTCTTTTTTTACTCTGAGTATATCGTCTTTAGTGGCCGTTGCCTTTGTTGCGCTCTGGCACTGCCCCATACTCATTAAGGCTACTATAAGAGAAGCGAAAGATACTCCAATAGCAACCTTTGCCAAAAGCAGATTGGTTTTTGATTGGTGTATTGATATGTATTCGCTGGTATTTTGTCCTGAATTTAATTGCCAATATTTACATTTTGACGAAAGTCCATATGACTTGTCGTTTATTGCGCAATAGTCTACCGATACACCAAGCTCACTGTTTCTTATTGGTTTTATTTCTTCAGGGATTTGGCCAGATTCTTTGAGGATTAATACGGATGACATTATTCCGTCATGCTTGGAAGGCTCAAGCAATTTAGAGGATACTGAAACATTGAGGCCACAAACATCACATTTAGTCCCGGTGTTCATTATTGATCCTTTTTTTCAGTTTTTGCGCCCCTCAAGGGCGCTCGGTTCTCGGCTTTAATTCGGTTTTTTAATTCTTGGCATAACTCGTTAATCTACGGTTTCCCTATATAGGTAACTTGTTACCTATATAAGTCGCTTGTTGCCTATATAAGTAACCTATGGATTACCTATATAGGTGTCTTTTGCCAATGACATTACTCTGTAGCTATTCTTGATTCTAGCTCCGTGCCATGAATCAAACGATACGGCACAAACCAAACTTTTAACTGTGGATCCCACCTCCCGCGTATTTTACGAAGTTGCTCCCGCAAATCTATTTCATCAAAGGCAACTGAGACAGGTACCACGTCGTCATTCTTGTATCTTGTGGGCACAGACTTCTCTTCTACCACAATCTCGACAGTTTTCAGGCGGACTCCACGTTTTTGGTCATACCGGTAGCGTACACAGAGCAAAGATTCACCATACTGTTCAACCAATCTTTTGGTCCCTTTTTGTCCTGGCTTTAAATGGTTGTATGATTTCATATCTTTCAGCATGATAAATTCCGTATGACCGACGTAGTATGCTTCACAAAATACTTTAAAACAGGTATTTCTCGGAAATATACGCATTGTTTGGTAAGCTGTAAAACGATTTGTAGGTGAAAGGAACAGGAAGATGTTTCAACTGCCAAGCCAATTGACAACACAATACCGGGAGCATTTTGTTGCTAAAGGAATCAAAGGAGAATTGCTGGGCGAGTACCTGAAATGGCTGAGGTTTTTTATCGATTTTTGTGAAAAGTACAAGATTGATGGGCTTGATACAGATCGCCTCCGTCGCTTTATCCAGAAACTGAAAGAAAAGAATCAATCTGAAGATCAACGCCGTCGGGCCTATCATGCGGTGTCGCTCTATTTTGAGATGTTGTCGCCTGATAATTCTTCTGAAAAGTCGGCAGAAATGACGGCAGAACCTGTAATACAGAAACCGGCTGTTAGTGTTGCGCGTAAGTCGTTTTATTCAGAGGCCGGTTATCAGGAGAAATCTGATTCGCCTGAATGGGATGCCGTCCTTGAAACCATGGCTGGTGAGATCAAAGTTCGTCATTATTCCCGCAAGACCCTGAAAACATATGCCAACTGGTCAAGAAAATTTCAGCGCTTCTTGAAAAATAAGTCGCCACAGGAGCTGACAACAGGTGATGTAAAAGAGTATTTGACCCATCTGGCAGTTACCTGCAAGGTAGCCGCGACAACCCAAAATCAGGCATTTAATTCGCTCCTGTTTTTCTATCGTCATGGCCTTAAACGGGAGTTTGGCGAGTTGCGTGATGTGCCACGGGCTAAAAAGTCACTGTATATCCCGACTGTCCTGTCACGCGTCGAGATCGATGCTATTCTTGCCAATCTGTCGTACCCCTTTGATCTGGTGGTAAAGCTGCTGTTTGGTTGTGGTTTAAGGCAGTTTGAATGCCTGCAACTGCGGGTGCGTGATTTTAATTTTGATACGGGGAAGCTCACCATTCATGGCAAAGGCAAGAAGGATCGCACCGTTCCGATTCCTGATCTCCTGCTGCTGGAGCTGAAAGGCCAAATTAAGAAGATCAGTGAGTTGCATGACCGGGACTTGGCCGCAGGGTATGACGGGGTGTTTCTGGATGATGCCGTAGAGAAGAAGTTTCCCAAGGCTCCCAAAGAGTTTCTCCATCAATGGTTCTTTCCCCAAAGGAACCTGACCTTGGCAGCAGAAACCGGCCAGCGGCGACGCTGGCATCTGCACGAATCAGAGTTGCAGGAGGCGCTTTATCCTGCTGTCCGTAAGGCTAAAATTCCAAAGCGGGTTACGTCACACACCTTCCGCCATTCTTTTGCAACTCATTTATTACAGGCAGGTTATGATATTCGCGTGATTCAGACACTGTTGGGGCATTCCAGCCTGAAAACAACTATGATTTACACCCACTGCGTACCGGTACGGACGGTGAAAGAACCAAAAAGTCCGCTGGATTTGTAACAGACGTGAGGATTGAACAGGATTACATGCACAGACAAGCTGAACATGGTGTAATCTGGCGACTGATTGATGCCGGTCTCTGCTGCGGCAGGGAGAATATGGCTATTGATGAGGCGCTTTTCCGTTGTTTTGATCCAGCCGCATCCCGGCCGGTGCTGCGGTTGTATGGCTGGCAACCGCCAGCCTTGTCGCTGGGGCGGTTTCAGAAGGCTGGGGATGATCTTGATCTGACCCGCTGCAGGGCTGACAATCTGACCATCGTACGCAGGATTACCGGTGGCGGGGCGATCTGGCATGCTGATGAACTGACCTACAGCCTGGTCTGTTCACCAGCGCAGATCCCGCCTGCTGCTTCCGTAAAAGATTCCTTCCGGGTGCTGACCTCGTTTCTGTTGGGCTTTTACCGTACCTTGGGATTGCAGGCTGATTATGCCATTGATCTGGCCCCGGCAGGCAGTCGGCTGGGGCAGCGCACGCCGCTCTGTTTTGCCGGCAAGGAAAGCTACGATATTATGCTGCAGGGTCGTAAGATCGGTGGCAATGCCCAGCGTCGCTCGCGGGAGATCATCTTTCAGCATGGCTCGATTCCGTTGCAGAACCGGGTAGGGCAGGGGGTGCAGTACCTGAAGGTCAAGCCGCAAGGAATTGAGCAGGCCACCACCTGTCTGGCTGATGAGGGGATTACGGTTGGGTATGATCAACTGAAACAGACCCTGCAACAGCAGTTTGCAGGGCAGTTGGGTGCAGAGTTACAAGCAGGAGGACTGACAGAGCAGGAACGTGATTTGTCAGAAAAGTTGATGAAAGAAAAATATCGAACGGATCATTGGAATCTGGAAGGTGAAGAACCATGAAAATTCAACGCAAGCCGGAATGGCTGCGCAAAAAGGTGCCCCAGGGGGAGCAGGCTGCCATGCGGGGGTTGTTGTCAGAACTGAAACTGAACACGGTCTGTCAGCAGGCGCTTTGTCCCAACATATCCGAGTGTTTTGGCTGCGGACAGGCCACTTTTCTGATCCTGGGCAGGGACTGCACCCGTCAGTGCAGCTTTTGTAATGTGGATAAGGCCCCCCGGCCCCAGGCACCGGATGCTGATGAACCGCGTCGACTGGCAGAGGCGGTGCTGCGCCTGAAGCTCTCCCATGTGGTGATTACCAGCCCCACCCGTGATGATCTTGCCGATGGCGGTGCTGCCCACTATGCAGCAACGGTGGCTGCGGTGCGGGAGCTGTCACCTGCTACAGCAATAGAGCTGCTGGTGCCTGATTTTGGCGGTGATCATACCTGTCTGGCAATGGTGCTTGCTGCGCAACCAGCCATCCTGGCCCATAACCTTGAGACCGTCCCCCGCCTGTATGAAGTGCGCAAAGGGGCTGATTATCAACGTTCGCTTGACCTGCTGCATGAATCAACGCTGTGTGCGCCATCCATCCCCACTAAATCAGGCATCATGCTGGGGCTGGGGGAGGAGCTGGATGAAGTGCGGGCGTCCATGCAGGATCTGCGCAAGGTGGGTTGCAGCTACTTAAGCCTTGGCCAGTATCTGGCCCCCAGCAAACGGCATCAGCCGGTGGTGGCCTATATTCCGCCCCAGCAGTTTGACCAGCTACGGAGTGAGGCCCTGGCCTTGGGATTTAGGCATGTGGAGAGCGGTCCCTATGTCCGCAGCTCATACAGAGCTGCAAATTACGCGTAATGAATAGTTTCTGGATAACCCTCTGTTCCAATAAAAGTGGATGTAAAGGAGTTTCATAATGAGGCAGTCTTTCGTAACAAGCGGTGTCTGTAACCTGTTGATGCTCTCTGCCCTTGCCAGCCCGGCCATGGCCGGGGGAGCTTTAAAACAGTATGATCTGAAGGATTTTTTCGGTAAGCCGGAGCGCTCTGTTTTTAGGCTTTCTGATGATGGGAAAACACTTGGGTTTATGCAGCCGTACCAGCGTCGCCAGAATCTGCATGTGGTTGCCCTGCTGCCAGATGGTAAAACACCTGATTTCTCCTTGGCAAAGCGGCTTACCTCTGAAACAGAGCGGGATATCGCCGGTTTTTTCTGGAAGGGGAATGACACCATTCTCTATGTGAAAGATTTTGGCGGGGATGAGAATTACCATCTGCTGTCGGTGGATCTGAAAAGCGGTACGGTCAAGGATCTTACCCCGTTTCCCAAGATCCGCGCGTCGATTGTGGATGACCTGCTGGATGATCCTGAGCATATTCTGGTGCAGCATAACAAAAGAGACCCACAGTTTTTTGACGTGTACCGGGTTAATGTCAAGACCGGTGATGCTCAACTGGTGGCACAGAACCCCGGTAACATCACCGGCTGGATCACTGATCATGTAGGCCGTGTCCGTATGGCCTCAACATCAGATGGCGTCAATACCAGCCTTTTATATCGCGCTACTGAAAAAGATGCTTTCAAGACCATCCTGACCACTGACTTCCGTACCTCGGTTTCGCCCCTGTTTTTTACCTTTGATAACAAGTCACTGTATGCCCTTTCAAACCGTGGCCGTGACAAGACCGCGCTGGTGATACTTGATCCAAATAACGGCATGGAATCACAACCGCTTTTTGAACATTCAGAGGTTGATCTTGGCGGCGTATCCTATTCCCACAAGCGTAAACTGCTTACACAGACAAGTTTCACCACCTGGAAGAGCCAACGCCATTTCTTTGATGCTGAAACCAAGGCAATCTACGACAGTCTTCAGAAAAAACTGCCCGGCTATGAGATCTCTCTGCAGAGCGAAAACCTGGCTGAAGATACCTTTGTTGTGGCTGCCTACAATGATCGTACCCAGGGTGCCCGTTATGTCTACTCGCTTAAAACCGATACCCTGACCAGCCTGGGTGAGATCAATCCCCGGATCAATCCGGCTGATATGGCCAGTATGAAGCCGATAACCTACAAGACACGGGATGGCCTGACCATTAACGGCTACCTGACACTGCCGGTGAACCGTGAGGCCAGGAACCTGCCGGTTATTGTCAATCCCCATGGCGGGCCATGGGTGCGGGATTCATGGGGCTATAACCCGGAAATCCAGTTTCTGGCCAACCGGGGGTTTGCGGTTTTTCAGATGAACTATCGCGGTTCAACCGGCTACGGCAGGGCCTTCTGGGAGAAGAGCTTCAAGCAGTGGGGCCGGAGCATGCAGGATGATATTACTGACGGCGTTGCCTGGCTGATCAAGGAGGGGATAGCCGATCCCAAGCGGGTCGGGATCTATGGCGGCAGCTACGGCGGCTATGCCACCCTGGCCGGGGTGACCTTTACCCCTGATCTGTATGCTGCTGCGGTTGATTATGTTGGTGTTGCCAACCTGTTTACCTTTATGGAGACCATTCCTCCCTATTGGAAACCGTATCTGGCCATGATGTACGAGATGGTGGGCGACCCGGTAAAGGACAAAGCTGCGCTGACGGCAAGCTCTCCGGTCTTTCATGCTGACAGGATCAAGACGCCGCTGTTTATTGCCCAGGGGGCCAATGATCCCCGAGTGAATAAGGATGAGTCTGATCAGATGGTGGCTGCCCTGAAAAAACGTGGTGTTGAGGTGCAGTACATGGTGAAGGAGAACGAAGGACATGGCTTCCATAATGAGGAAAACCAGTTTGAGTTTTACGGAGCCATGGAGGCGTTTTTCAGGAAGCATCTGCTAAAAGGACGTTCTTCCCAACCGTAACCTGCAGAACAGCCTGACGTTTGTGCAGGATAAAATTTGAGCGGTGATTGATGTTGATGGAGCCCCATGCAAAAGATAAAAATTCTGTTCCTGGTGCTGTCTGTTCTGCTGTTATCTGCTTTCAGTTTGCAGGCAGCCGGGCAAACCGCTTTTGTCGGCAGATATTATCTGCAGGGGGTGAGGGAGGTTGGTTCTGAGCTTTTGCTGCGTACTGACGGCAGTTATGCCTGGATGCTGGCATATGGTAATCAGGATCACTCCTCTGAAGGACGCTGGTCCCGGCAGGGCAACAGCATTGTGTTAACGGCAGCATTGCCTTCAACCACAGGCCCCTTATTTCAGCTGGATACGAAGAAACCGACTGAACCCTGGAGTTTTGAAGCAGAAAAGGCGTTGCAGGAACAGGTGTATGCACAACAGCGGGAAGAGCTGCTGAAAGCCTGCCCTTTTCTTGATACCGCTGAATATGCGTCTGCACCCAAAATGATTGGCGTACCGGAACCATCAAAAACAGAACGTGAACAACGGGCTGATGCGGCATTACTCAAACTGAATAAGGCAACAAAGGTTGTTGAAGTGGCAGCTGCAGAAGCTGTGAAGCACAACTCTCAAACAGCCATGCAGAAGGCGGTTGAAGCCATGGATCAGTTTCAGGGAGCTTGGCTGGCGGCAAAGGAGACCCATTGGGATGCTGGCAGGTCGGGGCTCAAGCGTCCGGTTCTGAACTTGCCGCAAGCGTGCCAACTGCCCCGTGAGCCAGATGTGCAACGGGATAAGCCTGACTCATGGTCTAAGAAGGGAATCGGCGTTGTCGTGCTTGATAGCACCAGTGGTGCTCCCCTTTATCGTCTTAAAATGGCAGCTACCCTTGCTGACGGCAGTAGACGTGACGCCGGTTCGGCAGGTGGCGTTTCTGTTATCCCGCTTACCGGTAAAGAGAAGCCGGTTGCATTGGCATTAACAGTGATACGAGGACAGGTGGAAACGGTTGCCTTGCCAGCAGACGCTGTACCTGGCCGTATCCACCGCGTATTGGTTGATGCAGCCAGACTTGTACCACCTTTTTTTAGCGAGTTACGGCTGGAAATTGAAGGAAATATGCTAATATGGCCGGAAACCGGTGGGCGCTATCAGCACTGAGGTGGACCCCAAAACGTAGGTCAGAGTAAGAACGAACGCACTCTTTTTTTCTCCCCCCGCCTTGTCAGATAACAATTCCCTGATATAGTTCATCAAATAGTTTTTTGAAAAGCTGTTTTAGAGTTATTTGTGTCGTTGTAGCTTTTTAGAGCTGCTGCGGTAGACAAGGGTGTCAAGCGGGGGAACCGCCAGATGGATGGTCGTGATAAACGCTGGGCTGTACTGATTATTGATGACTCGCCTGAGAAGATTAACCAACTGATGACTACGCTGCAGAAAGAGTGCGGTGGCAAACTGGCGCCCTGTGCTCTGACTGCCCGTGAGGCAGCTCATGGTCTGCCGGAAGATACTATTTTGCTCAATATGGTACTGCATAAAACAGATGCCGCCCGTGTTTGCAGCTCTCACAACGCTGCCACCATAGACCAGGATGTAACGGCACCTTGCCGGTTCGGGGCCGAACAGCATACTGCCCGCATCAGACATGAGCTTGCTAATGCCAATCACGCTATTCTGCTTGGTACAAGCTTGCTCTCCCGCTACTGGGAGGATCTTGTTGCGCACCTGGAGATGCTTGATGATGCATACGAAGAGCGGTCATCGTGCAACGAAGACTGTCTGGAAGCCAGAAAAAACGGCTTAACGGTTCTTGAGAACATTATTGAGGCAGCCCGCAGGATGGAAGCCCGACTCGCTGGATTACATGAGGGCGTTAAGGATAGTGCCGGTAAAACTGCATGAAGGGGGTAGGTGTGGAAAACAGTTGTGCCTTGAAAGGTCCTGTGCTGGTTGTTGATGATGATGAACAGGTTGCCAATATGGTGGCATTAACCCTGCAGTCGGAAGGGATCGCAGATCTGCGCAAGGTAACCGATAGCCGTCAGGTAATGGATATCCTGAAGCAAGACAGGGCCTCACTCATACTTCTGGATATGATTATGCCGAATCTCAGCGGACGAGATCTGCTGCCTTTGATCAAGCAGGAATATCCTCATATGCCGGTTGTAATGGTGACCGGTCTTTCCGATGTTGAAACCGTTGTAGAATGTATGAAGGCTGGCGCCTATGATTATTTGCTGAAACCGGTTGAACCCAGCAGATTGATCGCCTGTGTTAAAAATGCGCAGCATGTTAATGATCTGCGAAATGAGATCAATATTCTGAAGCAATATCTGCTGACTGATAGCCTGAAAAAGCCTGAGGCCTTTACGGCAATCAAGACCTGTAGCAAGAAGATGCGCTCTGTTTTTCAGTATGCTGAGGCGGTTTCAGGCTCTTGTCAGCCGGTCCTGATTACCGGAGAAACCGGTGTTGGCAAAGAGCTGATGGCCCGTGCCATTCACCAGCTAAGCGGGGTCAAGGGCGATTTCGTGGCGGTCAATGTGGCTGGTCTGGATGACACTATGTTTTCAGACGCCCTGTTTGGACATACCAAAGGGGCATTTACCGGTGCAGACCAGGTACGGGAAGGCCTGATCAGGAAGGCTGCAGGGGGAACTCTGTTTCTGGACGAGATCGGTGACCTGCATGGCGCCTCTCAGGTCAAGCTGTTGCGGCTGCTGCAGGAAGGGGAGTACTTCCCCGTTGGTTCCGACTCCGTTAAAAAGAGTGATGCCCGCATCGTTGTGGCAACCAATCATAACCTGCAGGTGGAGATGAGATCGGGGCGGTTCAGAAGCGACCTCTATTACCGGCTTTGTGCCCATACCATTGAACTGCCTCCATTGCGGGAGCGTTCCGAGGATATACCGCTGCTTACCATCCATATGGTTGAAGAGACGGCCCGCGCCTATGGTAAACAGCCTCCTTTGCTCAGTGCAGAGCTGCTTGCCCATCTTCGTACCCAGCCATATCCGGGCAATGTCAGGGAGCTGCAGGGGCTGGTGCTGGATGCCATGGCCCGGCATCAGGAGGGCCTGCTTACCTGTGAACATTTCAAGCTGACCAGAGAAACCTGTGGCAGTAGTTCGTCGGCGGGTAGTAGTAACCATCTGTTATCATTATTTGGCCACTTTCCTTCTTTCAATGAGATAGAGGACTACCTTATTGATGAGGCGCTTGCATTGAGTAGTGGTAACCACAACCTGGCTGCATCCCTGCTTGGCGTCACGCGCCAGACCATCACCAACCGTCTCAAAGCCCGGTCTAACGGCAAATCAACTGCCTGAATGAGCCTGTTATTGTAATGGCTATTCCTGTTGGTTGGCCTTACGCTAATCGTTGGCCCACCTTAAGTAAAAAACTTACCCTGCTGTAAAAATTTTTACCTGCCGACCTAACCCTGTGTTCCTGCAGTATTCCTTTGCAAAGAGCCTGTTTGTGTATTGATCCGCCACATAAATATTTGGCTGTCATACGGTTGTAAATTTTATTTAGATTAATAAAATCGAATAATTAGCTATGTGTCGCTTCTCGGCATGCTTTCTGTAATGGGAATCCTCACCCGTAGCACATGTATGGTGCAGAAATCTGGCAATCCAGCGGTGAACAGATCATCGGGAGGACAGTATGAAAACAGAGCATACAGGCATTGCAACCAACCTTTCAGGTGATTGGACCATGCATGGTATCTCTCAGCAAGTGCAGTCTTTAATGGCGATCTCCAACGGCGTGGGTGGTGTCATACCCCAAAACAACAGATTGGTGGTTGACTGCTCAGGTATCAAGGAGATCGACATAAGTGGTTTGCAATTGCTGTATGTCTGGGTGCAGTGCCTGCAGATAAAAGGTCTGCGCGCTGAACTGGTCAATCTATCAGACGGGATGCGTTCAACAGTAAGCAAGGTTGGGCTGCATAAACTTTTCGAACCTTCCCAGGATACAGCCCTATTGTAATTCGTACCGTTGCTGCTTAAAGAGGGCCCGCCATGTCAGCAGACCTGTCTCAGTTTTTTCAGGTGTTTTTTGATGAAAGCACCGAACATCTGGCAGAAATGGAGCGAATCCTGCTCTCCATTGATCCCCATGCGCCGGATGAAGAGGAACTGCATGCCGTATTCCGGGCTGCCCATTCCATAAAAGGCGGTGCTGCAACCTTTGGTTTCGGAGATATGGCCTCTACCACCCATACCCTTGAATCCCTGTTGGATCGAGTACGTCATCAAGAGTTGACCCTAACCGCTGAGATGGTGGATGCCTTTTTAGAAACCAAGGATGCCATTGCCATGTTGCTGGCCGGGCATCGCGACAACACCCCGGTGGATGAAGCCGTTGTTGCGTCAGCCTGCAACAAACTCAGGAGTATTGAGGGTGGAGAGCATCATCCGGCAGTAGAGCCGGTTACGGATGGTGCAGAGGCACTTTCTACGAAAAGTCCTGACGGTACAACAGAATATCGGATTGTTTTTACACCGCCAGCAGATCTGTTTAAACGGGGAGTGCGTGTTGAGCCGCTCTTTGAAGAGCTTGTAAGCCTGGGAGAATTGTCGGTAACGGCACGGGTGGAGGTGTTTGATGATTTTAACACCTATGACCCGGAACAATGCTATCTGTGCTGGGATATGACCCTGCTCAGCGCTGCCAGGTTGGAAGAATTAAGTGATATCTTCATGTTTGTGGCAGATGAAGATGAAATAGAGATACAGATTGTTGAGCCTGCTTCCCTTCACAAAGAATCGCCCGCTTTGCCTGAAACTGACTCCATAAATAACGATAACGTCAGCAATCCGTCCCCGGAATCTCCGGGCAGACGGCTCTACGACAAAAATGAAACCGCGCCTAATGCTTTTGGACGCAGGCCGGTGGATGGAACCGAGTCTTCATCCATCCGGGTAGGTGTTTCCAAGGTGGACCAACTGATCAATCAGATGGGTGAGCTGGTCATTACCCAGGCCATGCTGGCCCAGACCGCTCAACAGTTTGATCCGGTCCTGTACGAAAGCCTGCATCGAGGTATGGCCCTGCTGCAGCGAAACACCCGTGATCTGCAGGAAAGCGTCATGTCGATCCGTATGATGCCGATCAGCTTCATCTTCAGCCGCTTTCCCCGTCTGGTACATGATCTGGCAGCCAAGCTGGGCAAACAGGCAGAGCTGAAGCTGGTGGGCGAAACCACTGAGCTGGACAAGGGGCTGATCGAGAAACTTGCTGATCCCTTGACCCACTTGGTACGCAACAGCCTTGACCACGGCATAGAATCCCCTGAAGAGCGCAGGCAGGCAGGTAAACAACCGGGTGGTACCATCATACTGCGTGCAGCCCAGACCGGCGGGAGGATTGTGATTGAGGTGATTGACGACGGTGCCGGGCTTAACCGCAGCAGAATTCTGCAGAAGGCGCTTGAGAACGGGCTGGCAGTATCAGATGAGATGAGTGACGAAGAGGTCTGGCAGCTGATCTTTGCTCCCGGTTTTTCAACAGCTGAAAAGGTTACCGATGTTTCCGGCCGTGGAGTGGGTATGGATGTGGTGATGAAAAATGTCCAGGCCATGGGTGGACGCGTTTCCATAACGTCCGAATCCGGTAAGGGCAGTCGAGTGCTGGTTTCCCTGCCGCTGACCCTGGCCATTCTGGATGGTCTTTCGGTGCGGGTGGGGAGCGAGACCTTTATTGTGCCGCTCAACTCAATCATCGAATCACTCCAGCCGCAGCCTGACGATCTTAATACGGTGAGCGGCAACACCACCGTCCGGGTACGGGGAGAGTATCTGCCTCTGCTGCGCCTGAATGAAATCTACAGCATCAAGGGTGCTGTGGCACAGCCGGAACAGGCAGTGGTGATGATCGTGGATGCTGAAGGTGAACAGGTGGCGCTGCTGGTGGATGAGCTGCTGAATCAGCATCAGGTGGTGATCAAAAGTCTGGAAACAAACTACCGTAAAGTGGACGGCACAGCCGGAGCCACCATTCTGGGAGACGGTCATGTCGCCCTGATCCTTGATGTGGGTGATTTGGTTCACCTGTGGCGTAAAGCCCCGCAAATCTAAAGGAGGGTTCCAGAGTCATGGAAGAAATGACCAGCACAATGGCAGAGAGCGGCGCCAGGGAGTATCTGACCTTTACCCTGGGCAAAGAGGAGTACGGCATGGATATCCTCAAGGTGCAGGAGATCCGTGGCTATGATGCGGTGACCAGCATCGCCAACGCCCCGCAGTTCCTGAAAGGGGTGATTAACCTGCGGGGGGTGATCGTGCCGATCATTGACATGCGGATCAAGTTCAATCTGGGCACGGTGGCCTATGACGAATTTACGGTTGTGATCATCATCAATGTCCTGGGGCGGGTGATCGGCATGGTGGTGGACGGGGTTTCTGATGTGGTCAGCCTGCTGCCTGATCAGATCAAACCGCCGCCTGAGTTTGGCACCGGCATTGATACCCAGTACATCACCGGTATCGGTACCTCAAACGGGCAGATGCTGATCCTGACCGATATAGAAAAGCTGATGGGTGGCGCAGATATGCAACTGGTGGAAAATTCGGCTGATAATCACCTGGATCTGGCAGCCTGATCATACCTGTCTGCGGATAGATGAAGGACATCAGAGAAGGAGAAAGCCATGTTCAAGCTAATGACACTTGGAAACAAGATTCTGTGGGGATTCATCTTGGTGACCTGTATCGCCGCCTTGATGGGGGTGGTCGGGTATTGGGGGCTTCACGACGTAACCAATGAAATGAATGAGATCGGTGATGTCCGCCTTCCCAGTATTGAGGGGCTGATGGTGATGAGTGAGTCTCAGAACAAGATTCTGGTGGGGGAACGTGGCCTGATCAACCGTAGGTTTATGGCTCCGCAGATCCGCAAAGCCCAGTATGACTATATTGAAAAGGCTTGGAAGAGTGCGGATGAAGGCTGGAAACAGTATGAGCCGTTGCCCCAGACCAAGGAAGAAGCCCTGCTCTGGAAAGAGTTTGTTCCTAAATGGGATGGCTGGAAAAAAGCTCATCAACAAGTGTTTGATATTTCAAAAGAAAAGGACAATATGCTGGCTTCGGGCATTGATCTGGAAGATAAGCGAATTGAGGCTGTGGACGCAAAAGCATTTGAGGCATCCCTTGAGTCCCGCAAGAGGTTTCTGGATGCAGAAGTCCTGCTGGCCAAGTTGGTCGATCTTAATGTTAAGCTGGGGCATGAGGCGAAGAAGGCGGGGCACCACAAGGCAAAACAGGCACAGATTCTGTTGGTTGGTGCCTTGGTTGCGGCAATACTGCTGTCGCTTCTCACCGGCTTCTACCTCAAACGTAATATAGCCGCCATCCTCAAAGGATTGCTGGATGAATCAACCCGTCTGACCGAGGCAGCAGTGGCTGGCAAGCTGGCCACCCGTGGCAGTGTGGAAAAAGTTAACTTTGAGTTCCGCGGCATTGTGGAAGGGGTTAACCAGACCCTTGATGCGGTGATCGGTCCCCTGAATGTGGCTGCCGAGTATGTGGACCGGATCTCCAAAGGGGATATCCCCCCCAGAATTGCCGATAACTACAACGGCGATTTCAACGAGATCAAGAACAACCTGAACGCTTGCATTGACGCAGTCAATGCCCTGGTGGCCGATGCCAATATGCTTTCTGATGCAGCAGTTGCCGGGAAGCTGGCCACCCGTGCCAACGCTGCCAGGCATCATGGCGATTTCCAGAAGATTGTGGAAGGAGTCAATCAGACCCTTGATGCGGTAATCGGTCCGCTCAATGTGGCAGCCGAGTATGTGGACAGGATCAGTAAAGGGGATATCCCGCCCCGTATTACCGATAGCTATAGCGGTGATTTCAATGAGATCAAAAACAACCTGAACAGTTGCATTGATGCTCTGAACGGTCTGGTTGCTGCCCGTGAGGAGATGAGCCGGCAGCACGACCTGGGGATGATTGATGAGGTGATGCCGGTGGATCAATTCCAGGGCGCCTACGCACGAATGGCTGAGGGGATTAATATTCTGGTCAAGTCGCATATAGCCGTAAAGATGCGGGTGGTAGAGATAGTCGGCAAATATGCCGATGGTGATCTTACGGTTGATATGGATCGTTTGCCGGGTAAGAAGGCGCTGATTACTGAGGCAATTGACAATGTTAAGAAAAATATGCTGTCGCTTAATCAGGAAATTATGGTGCTGGTGGATGCCGCCAAAGGCGGTCGTCTTGCAACCCGCGGAAATGCGTCAAAGTTTAATAACAGTTTCAGGGAGATGGTTGAAGGAATCAATGCAACTCTTGATGCCGTCATCGGTCCGCTGAATGTGGCAGCCGAGTATGTGGATCGGATCTCCAAGGGTGATGTTCCACCCAGGATCACTGACAACTACAATGGTGATTTCAACGAGATCAAGAATAACCTCAATAGCCTGATCATGTCGCTGGATATGATAACCGATGCTGCTGAAAAAGTTGCTTCAGGAGATCTTGAGGTTGAGATCACACCCCGTTCATCTCAGGATCAACTGATGCTGGCCCTGAAGAATATGGTGGTTCAGTTGAAAGAGCTGGCCCGCAGCGCCGAGCAGATAGCTGCAGGTGATCTGAGCGTGACTGTCAAACCGGCCTCAGAGCGGGATGTTATGGGTAACGCCTTTGCAACCATGGTTACCAACCTGCGTGAGATCGTAGGCAATGTCAGCTCCGGCTCCGATGCCATTGCCACCGCCTCCCAGCAGATCGCCACCGGCAATGCCAATATGGCCCAACGGACGGAAGAACAGGCATCATCACTGGAAGAGACCGCTTCAAGCATGGAAGAGATGACCTCCACCGTGAAGCAGAATGCTGAAAATGCCCAGCAGGCGAACCAGTTGGCCATTGATGCCAGCCAGGTGGCGGTCAAGGGCGGGTCGGTGATTAACAAGGTAGTCACCACCATGGATTCCATCACTGACAGCTCTAAAAAAATTGCTGACATCATCGGTGTGATCGACGGAATCGCCTTCCAGACCAATATCCTGGCCTTGAATGCAGCGGTTGAGGCGGCCCGTGCCGGTGAACAGGGCAGGGGATTTGCCGTGGTGGCCGGTGAGGTGCGTAACCTTGCGCAACGTAGCGCTGCCGCTGCCAAGGAGATCAAGGCGCTGATCAGTGATTCAGTGGACAAGGTCAATGACGGCAGCAAGCTGGTGGGTGAGGCAGGCCAGACCATGCAGGAGATTGTCACCAGTATCAAGCGGGTGACCGATATCATGGCCGAGATCTCGGCTGCCTCGGTGGAACAGAGCAGCGGGATTGAACAGGTTAACACCGCCATCAGTCAGATGGATGAGATTACCCAGCAGAACTCATCCGTTGTACAGCAGGCGGCATCTGCTGCAGCAGCATTGCAGGAACAGGCCCAGATGCTGGTTGAAGCGGTTAATCGCTTCAGGTTAGAGGAGTCGCCCAGGGTAAGGGCGCAGGAACAGAGGCCAAATGTAGCGGTATTGCCGAAGCAGTTTGCACAACGGGAGCAGACCAGACAGGCAAACGGCTATCACAAACCTGAAAAGGCCAATGGCTATCATAAAACTCCGTCAAGCGATGAATCCTCGGCTTCTACGATCGGCAAGGCGGTTGGCCATGATGCGGATTGGAATGAGTTTTAACTGTTGTGAGCAACAGACTGATTGTCAGGCAGGAGGGTAGGCCAATGACCTCTGATCAAAGGGTGGCAGCCGATATGGTGTCCGATAAGCATGAGTTCAAGTTCACTTTGGCTGATTTCAGACAAATCTGCAGGCTGATCTATGAACGGGCAGGCATCAAACTTTCAGATTCAAAGACCTCAATGGTTTACAGTCGACTTTCGCGGCGTCTGCGCGCACTTGGACTGGCAACCTTTGCCGAATACCTGCAACTGCTGGAACAGGGTAATGAGGCGGAGTGGACTGTTTTTGTCGGTTCGCTGACCACCCACCTGACCTCTTTTTACCGGGAGTCGCACCATTTTCCGATCATGGTTGAGCATGTGGCTGCCCGGGCGCGTAACGGCAGGGCGTTGCTCTGGAGCTGTGCCACCTCCACCGGCGAGGAGCCGTATACCATGGCCATTGCCGTGGCTGAGCATTTTGAGTCCTTTAACCCACCGGTCCGTATTCTCGCAACCGATGTGGACACCGGTGTGCTGGAAATGGCCTCTGAAGGGGTCTATCCCTTTGAGCGGGTGCGTGATCTACCGGAAAAAACAGTTAAAAAGTACTTTCTGAAGGGGAACGGTGAGCATACCGGATTTGTACGGGTCAGGCCTGAGCTGCAGCGGATGATCAGCTTTCAGCAGCTGAATCTGCTGAGTCCGGTCTGGCCGATGAAGGAGCAGTATGACGCTATTTTTTGCCGTAATGTCATGATCTATTTTGACCGGCCAACCCAACAGAAGGTGCTGAACAAATGCCTGCGCCATCTGAAGCCGGACGGCCTCTTTTTTACCGGTCATTCCGAAAATCTTAACTATGCCGCTGATCTGTTTCAATCCTGCGGAAATACCGTGTACCGTCCGCGAGCAACACAGGCACCACCTGTCTGGGGGGCTCATTGTTTCAGGGAGTGCAGGGCATGAGAAGCATAGCCCGGCGGAAAGTACCTGAGGGGATCGCAGCCAACAGGCTGCATCATCTGAATCAGGCGCTTGTCAGGCGGGTGGAGGAGGAGACTGAAAAGCGGTTGCTGCAGGAGCGCCTGCTGATTCAGCAGTCCCGCATGGCTGCCATGGGAGAAATGATCGGGGTTATTGCACACCAGTGGCGACAACCGCTGAATGCGCTGGCGGTGATGATTCAGAATATCCAGGATGCCTATGAATTTGGGGAGCTGGATCAGGGATTCCTTGAAGATATGGTTAAAAGATCCATGCAGCAGATTCATACTATGTCTAAAACCATTGATGATTTTGGAAATTTCCAGCGGTCCGGCATGCCCCATGAGGCATTTGATGCAGGCAAGGCGATTAACGATGTTCTTATCCTGTTGTCAGGACTGTTTGCTACCCATGCTATTGATGTTGTCTTTGCCTGTAAGCCGGATGCAGGGCATCCGGTCACGATCATGGGCTGCCGGAATGAGTTCAAACAGGCGATCTTTAATCTGCTGAAGAATGCCTATGACGCCATTCTGGAGTGCCGTGATCAGAAGGGGCTGCACTGTCATGGCAGGATCACGATAGAGATCACCCGTTCGACTGACGGTGTGGTTATTGCCGTGTCAGATAATGGCGGAGGTATTCCGGCAGAGATTGTTGACCGTATCTTTGACCCCTATTTCAGTACCAAAGATCAGGGAAAAGGGAGTGGTGTGGGGTTGTATATGGCCAAGCTGATTATTGAAAACAGTATGAAAGGATGTCTGTACGCCAATAACCTGCAGGATGGTGCTCTGTTTACCGTGGAGCTTGCCGCAGCGGGATAGGAGTCAGCCATGAGAGAACGGGCAAGGGATCTATCTCTTCTCTATGTTGAAGATGATGAAAACGTGCGTAGCGGTGTTGAGTGTTTTTTGAAAAAGCGCTTTGAACAGGTGTGGCTTGCCAAAAACGGCAGAGATGGCCTTGATCTCTATCAGCAAACCGCACCTGACATCGTGATTACCGATATCAAGATGCCGGTAATGGATGGCATTGCCATGGCAAGAAACATCCTTGCTGAGGATCATGATGCCCGTATCATCATCACCACGGCCTATAATGATTCTGATTATCTGCTGGAGTCGCTTAATCTGGGAGTCAGCCATTATGTGCTGAAGCCGATTGAGCATGCCAAACTGCATCAGGCAATTATGACCTGTGCCGATACTATTCGCAGTAAGAAGCGGGTTGTTGAACATCATAACCGGATTGCTGACGCCTATCGCACGATCAATTCCCTGATAGATTTCGGGGAAAAATCCACCGAGCCGGGCGCTGCTGAATGTGGCGGTACCACCAGCCTGGACACCATGGTAAATACCTTGTTGAGCAGTGAATATCATGAAGAGCTGCCAGGTCCATCAATTGTGATACTGACCGTTAATAGGCCTGATGCAGGTCAGGTCGAGTGGTACTGGTATGAATCATCTCCCTGCGGCTCTTTTGGCAAGTATCACTATCTTGATTCCCCTGAACTGGTACTGCAGGACAGTCGCAGCGAGCATTCCCTCTATTTTGTGAATTGTGGCGATGAACTGCCGGAAGACACGCAGCTAAAGGTGTTTACGGAGCATTTTGCCAAGCGGGGCGAGCGGTATAAAAATCTTGTCTGGTATCGTAATGGTGCCTTTGTCCTCTGCGCGCTCAATTATCCCCGGCGTGTCACTGCACATGATGCCACTGTGGTGAAAGGCCTGGCTGTTCAGACGCTCTTTATTGAAAATCTTGCCAACCAGTGGTTTCAGGCTGAAAACGCCTTTGCCTACACCATAAATGCCCTGGCCCGTGCTGCTGAAGCAAATGATGAAGATACCGGCAATCATATTGTCAGAGTCGGGGAGTACAGTGCCGTGCTTGCACGAAGTATGGGGTTCAATGCTGAAAAAGCACGAGCTCTGGCATTAAAAAGTCAACTCCATGATGTGGGTAAGATTTACGTGCCTTCAGCCCTGTTGAGAAAACCAACACGATTCACCCCGGAAGAGATGGAAATAATACGCAAGCATACCATCTACGGTGCAAGTATCATCGGCCCCCATCCCCGCCTGGAAATGGCCTACAAGATGGCCTTGTATCATCATGAACATTGGGATGGCAGCGGTTATCCCTATGGACTCGCGGGAGAGGCTATTCCGATAGAGGCCCGCATTGTTGCGCTGGCCGATACCTATGACGCCTTGAGAAACAAGCGTAGTTACAAGCCGGCCTTTGATCATAGTACCACCTGCCGGATCATTGAGTCGGGAGATGGTCGTACCATGCCGCAGCATTTTGATCCTGCGGTACTGATGGCTTTTGGCGAACTAAAACCGGTCTTTTCAGAAATTTATAAACAGTTTTTGAATGTCTGCCCGCTTCAAATGTCGTATCAGGAGGGCTGTTATGCCCTGTAAGGTGTTGATTATTGACGACTCAGCCCTGATCAGGAACCTGCTGAGTACCTTGATTGATGCCCAGCCGGACATGACGGTGGTGGGGACCGCTGCTGATCCCTATATCGCCCGCGAGCGGATCAAGGCGCTTAACCCGGATGTGTTGACCCTGGATGTGGAGATGCCGCGCATGGACGGGCTGTCTTTTCTGGAAAAATTGATGCGTCTGCGCCCGATGCCGGTGGTGATGGTCTCATCCCTGACCGAGCGCAGTTCAGAGACAACGCTGCGGGCGCTGGAACTTGGCGCGGTGGACTATGTGAGCAAGCCCAAAATAGACATCATTAACGGTATCCATGAAAGTGGTCAGGAGATTGTTGAAAAAATAAGGGCAGCGTCTGGAGCACGACTAACGAGTCTGGTCCGTAAGCCGGCTCTGCTGCAGGTGGAAAAGAAACTTACCGCTGACGTGGTGCTGCCTTCTATCAGTAACCGGCTGCAGACCACCGAGAAGGTGGTTATTGTTGGTGCCTCCACCGGGGGGACGGAGGCGATCAGAGAGGTGCTGGTATCGATGCCGGCCGATGCTCCCGGTATCCTGATTACCCAGCATATGCCGGCTGCCTTTACCAGCGCTTTTGCCCGCCGCCTGGACGGCCTCTGTCGCATTGCCGTCAAAGAGGCCCAGGATGGTGAGCGGGTCCTGCCCGGTCATGCCTACATTGCACCGGGTGACCGCCATCTTCTGCTGGATCGTTCTGGTGCCAACTACATTACCAGGCTTTTGGACGGTCCTCCGGTCAGTCGCCACCGCCCTTCAGTTGATGTCCTTTTCCGTTCTGCTGCCAACTGTGCCGGGAAAAACGCCATTGGGGTGATCCTGACCGGCATGGGGGATGACGGTGCGACAGGTATGCTGGAGATGAAGCAGGCTGGCGCCCATACCCTGGCTCAGGATGAGGAGAGTTGTGTTGTGTTCGGTATGCCCAAGGAGGCGATTATTCGGGGTGGGGTGGATGAGATTGTCAGCTTGTCCGCAATACCAGACAGAATTGTTGCACTGGTGTCTGGTCAGGGAGTACGGGCAATCAGGGTTTGATGAACAGAGCCGCTACGCTGTTTAACAGAAAGGAGCATGGACATGGCAAAGACAATTATGACGGTTGATGATTCAGCAAGTATCAGGCAGATGGTGGTCTTCACGCTTAAGCAGGGGGGGTATGATGTGATTGAGGCCGGTGATGGCAGGGAGGCGCTCTCCAAGCTGAACGGGGCAAAGCCGGATATGATTATTACTGACCTGAACATGCCCAATCTTGATGGAATCGGTCTGATCCGGGCGGTACGCAGTGATGCAACGCGCCGTTTTTTGCCGATTGTCA
>Ga0209016_1001124_pt1 | contig 23188 bp, 25 predicted proteins | sample EPASupsiteSAE305_FD_187265 | JGI IMG/M metagenome (GOLD analysis project Ga0209016, IMG submission 187265) | Bioremediated contaminated groundwater microbial communities from EPA Superfund site, New Mexico - SAE3-05 (SPAdes) (version 2) | ecosystem: Environmental > Aquatic > Deep subsurface >...
ACCATCCATTACAGGCATCATAATATCTGTAATAACGATATCTGGTTTGTATTTTTTAAATTTTTTAAGTCCGTCATCGCCATCACGTGCAACAATAAACTTAGCAAATTCATCTCCAATTGCACTCTCTAAGGCGCCTCTTAGATCTTCTTCATCTTCAACAAACAAAACCGTCAACTTAGACAATCCACTCATTGCTCTTCCTTTTCACTCTTTAACTGCGGTATTGTAATGGTAAAACAGACTCCATCGTTACAATTTTTTGCAACAATAAATCCTTTCATGCTATTGTTAATAATCATCTTACTCATATACAGCCCCAGTCCTGTCCCAGCACTTGCATGCTTTGTCGTAAAATAAGGCTCAAAAATCTTATCTAGAATAGCTTCGTCAATCCCACCAGCATTATCGCAGACTTTAATTATAGCATCTCCTTGCTCAGATGTGTCAATTTCAATATAAATTAATCTATTTTTTATTTTATTGTGGCAAAACGCATCAATTGTATTATTGATTAAATTGATCAGTACTTGAGAAAATTCATTAAAGTACCCCTTGATATGAGCATCTACTTTTACATCAAGGCGTATTTCAACATCATTTTTTTCTAAAGTTCCTCGCATAATATCCATGGCTTCTTGTGCAACTGCACTGAGCGCAAAATCTTCACTTTGTCGATCAGGGCTAAAAAAATGACGAAAATCTTCAATCGTCTCAGACATCTTAGAAATAATTTTCTTAGCATGGGTATAGCTGTCCTCAAACTCAACATCTTTACCATCGTTTTGACGACGATAGAGTTTGTTCATCTTATAAAGGGTAATGTTAAGTTCTGAAAGCGGTTGCCTCCACTGATGTGCAATATTTGCAATCATTTCACCCATAGAAGCCAAACGTGATTGTTGAAATAAAAATCGATCTTTCTCACGATTTTTTTCAACTTCTTCTTTAACACGCTCTTCAAGTGTCTGGTTTAGTTCTGTTAATGCTTTGGTTTGCTCTTTGACTCTTTGTTCGAGTGTTGCATTCAACTCCTCAAGCTCTTCATCTTTTGTAATCAACGCTTCACTTAAACGCACGCTCTCTGTTACATCGTAGCGAATAGCGATGAACTCTTCTATATCTCCATTTTCATCTAAAATAGGAAATACCGTTGTGTTAACATAGAAGGTACTGCCATCTTTCGCAAGATTTTTAACGGTTGATTTATAGGTTTTTTTTTGAAGGATTGTTTGCCAAAGTTGTCTAAATGTTGAAGCAGGAACATCAGGGTGTCTTACAATATTATGATTTTTACCAACAAGTTCCTCTTTAGTATAACCTGATATTTTGCAAAACTCATCATTGACAAATGTAATAATGCCAAAGATATCCGTTTTGGAAATAATATTGCTACTTTCAATAGCACTTTGATACTGCTCTAACTTCATGCGATTGCCGCACTATAACCAAGATACGCCATATAAACGCCATAACCTACTATAATTAAAGAAGCTATTTTAATCATCACTTCTCTAAAACCACTTCCTTTGAGGAAACCAACGACAAAACCAAGTCCAAGCATCGCTGGCATAGTTGCTAAACCAAAAAGCAACATTGTCATGCCTCCGCTAAACCAAGAACCAGAAGTTGCAGCTGCTGCTAAAAAGAAATAGACTAACCCGCATGGTAAAAAGCCATTTAAAAGCCCTAAGCCATAGAAACTGGTGAGAGATTTGGAATGAATCAATTTGGAAAAGAGTGTTTTGATGGTCGGATTAAAGGCAATGGTTGATTCTAAAGAGGTTAAAAATTTAATTTTCCCCATCATTGATAGTCCCATTAAAACCATTAAAAGACCAATAACAAAATAGAAATAACCATTGAGTTTAGCGGAGAAGGTAAAAATACTTCCCAGTGCACCAAAAAGTATTCCTAAAAATATATATGAACTGATTCTTCCTAAATTGTAGCTCAAATGGGCAAAAAACTGAAAGAGTGAAGAGGTGGAGGTATCAATTTTGGCGCTACTGTACGCCATTACAAAACCTCCACACATACCGATGCAGTGCCCTAAACTTCCTAAGAATGCAACACTGATGATTGCTGATATATCAATAGCGTTTATGATACTGCTCCGATAGTAGGATGATTAGAGTCTGTTGGCAAACTCTTGGAAAATATATCTACTCTCTTGTGGTCCAGAGCTTGCTTCTGGGTGATGCTGTACTGAAAAAATAGGAGCATCATTGTATTCTAGACCTTCAATCGTATTGTCAAAAAGATTTACATGCGTAATCTTTGCAATCTTACAGATTGAATCAGGAACATTGTAATTATGATTTTGTGTTGTAATCTCTACAATATTGCTTTTAGTATTTTTAACAGGGTGATTTCCACCATGTTGTCCAAATTTCAGTTTATACGTTGGATAACCGTGTGCGATAGAAAGCAATTGATGACCTAAACAGATCGCAAACATCGGTACTTTTGCATCAATGAGTTTTTTTACTTCTGCCGCTTCACTTTTTAAAATCAGTGGATCACCAGGGCCATTAGAAAGGAACACGCCGTGAATTTCACCTTTTTTGTAGCGAGCGATAGCATCATCACCACTAAAATTGTGAGGTACGACTTCGACGTCAAGACCCACTTCATAGAGTTCATTTAAGATATTATGTTTGATACCTAAATCGACTGCAAGGATTTTTTTACCCAATCTTTTTGGTGTAGCATTATAACTTTGTGTTTCTGCATTCCATACACCATGATCGTGTACATATGATTTTGGTGTACTTACTTTTTCGATGTAATTCACTTCTTCAATACGTGGACTAGAAGCAAGCATTGCTTTAAGTTTTTCAGGGTCGCTCACTTCGGTAGAAGCAATCATCATTTTAGGACCAGAATCACGAATCATTTTAGTAAGGTATCTTGTATCAATATCACAAATACCCATGCTTTTATGTTGTTTCAAAAACTCCGGTAAACTTTTTTGAGAGCGAAAATTTGAAGGTGTTTCATTTAAACTTCTTACAAACATACCGCTTGCATAAATGGTAGAGCTTTCCATATCGTTATCATTTGTTCCAACAATTCCAATCTCAGGCATTGTAAATACAATAAACTGACCTGCGTAACTTGGATCACTCATGATCTCTTGATAACCGCTTAGAGAGGTATTAAAAACAATTTCTCCTGTTTTTGAACCTTCAAAGCCAAAACTTTTCGCTTCTAAAAAAACGCCATTTTCAAGATAAATCCATACAGGTTTTAACATCATGATAACATTCCTCTTCTTCTTAGCTCTTCTTCATAGAGCTTTTCAAAAATTAAATCATACTCTTCCGAGCCAGGAACCAATTTTCGCTTGTAATGTGCAATTTTATCTGCCACTTCGTTTTCAATTTCTTGAAATTGTGAGATATACGTTTCAATCGCATTATACACAACGTTTTTAACACGGTTTTCTGCGACATTGTATTCAATATAGCCCATTTTCCAGCATATCTCTAAAATTTTGTGTGCAATTTCATTGTATCTGTCTTCGTATGATAAAATAACACCAAACTCTTTTGCTAATTTTTTCTTAATAAGCCAGAACATGTTTCTGCGGTCTACTCTTTGGAACTCCATTTCATCTTCGTTTTGTTCCAAAATCTCTGTTACACGCTCTTCAAGCGCAGTCTCTTGTTTAATATCGGCAACAATCAAATCCTCTGCGACTTTTACAATAGGCTCTAAGCCCTTAAGCATGGTAACAAATCCACAATTTAAAATATCGATCGCTATTTTATTGGCAATATAAGGGGCATGAGGCAATCTGATTTTCATCCATAAACCTTACTTCTGAATTTTCACACATTTTATCCAAAGTAAGGTAAATATCTGTTTAGAGAAAGGCTAGAGAGGTTTTTGTCACTCTTTTGTTTGGTTGTTCTCTACAAAGGGAGGTCCCTTTTTAAGTTGCTGAGTGATTTCAGAGGCAATTTGAGGATTCATTTTTGCCATAATTTGAGATACTTTTTTTGCAGGTAACCCAAACATGATAGCGGCACCTTCATGAACAGGAAGTTTTTCAACAATCGCTGCAGCTGCAGCATCTTTCATCTTGATGTACGTTTCATCTAACTTATCGCCTTTTTTGGCTTCAACTTGGGCTAAAAGTTTTTTATTTTCTTCAAGCATCGCTGCTATCTGCTTCTCTTTTGCTTCAATCTCTTGCTTTGTTTTAGCGAGAGTATTTTCTCTCTCTTTAAGTGCATTTTTTTGTTTTTCAAACAAAGCATTTGTAGCAGCTTGGAGAGCTTCAAAGGATTGTCTGGCTTCATCAATTTTTTCAACTTCACGTAAAAGTTCACTTTTTCGTGTTTCAAAAACCTGAGTACAATCTATTGTCTCAGCATAAAGTACTGTACCCAACAATACGATCAAAATATACTTCATGCTTATCACCTTTTTTGACTGATTTCACCCGCAAACAACATTGTTGATATCTCATCCAGGTAGAGTTGTTCTTCTCGTTTGAGCTTATCCATCATCGCTTGCAGTTCTTGCTCTTCAAGATATTTGATTTTTTCATATTCAACATGCGCTTTTTGATATTCACCCTGAAGTCTTTTTGTATTACGCTCTACTACAAAAAGTTCTTGCTCATACCGTTTTTTTTCGCGATTTAAAATACTTTTTTGCTCATTCACCATTAAAAGAAGGGTTACAAGACCTTCTTTTGGCATTTGTACTGCTGCAATATCATCGTATAATGAAGCAATTTTATGCGTAAGCAGACGTTCTTTATTTTGACTTTTCATCAGTTCTCGCTCTATCGCATCTCGTTTTTGTTTACGAATTTTTGCAATTTTTGAGAACTGACTTTTCATCAATAATGACCTTTATATGCAAAGATTATAAAATAATTGTATCGTTCCTATCAGGGCTTGTTGATACTAAACCTATTTTGGTTCCTGTTAATACTTCTAGACGTTTTAGATAGGCTTTTGCTGTTTCTGGAAGATCTTCAAATTTACGACAACCTACAACGCTCTCCCAACCTGGTAGTTCTTCATAGATTGGTTTAACGTTCTCTAAATCTTCAGGTAATGTTTCAATTCTTTGACCATTGAGCTCGTAAGCCACACATACCTTAATCGTATCAAATCCATCAAGAACATCCAATTTCATGATAGAAAGATCATCACAACCATTGATACGACTTGCATAACGACATGCAACCGCATCAAACCAACCACAACGGCGTGCGCGGCCTGTAGATGTGCCATATTCATGGCCTTTATCTCGAAGCTGATCGCCTTCAGTTCCAAAATCTTCTGTCGGGAATGGTCCATTTCCTACGCGAGTACAGTATGCTTTGACAATACCTGTTACTTTACCGATATCTTTTGGATTAAGTCCTAAACCAACACATGCGCCCGCACTAATGGTATTCGAACTAGTTACAAATGGATAAGTTCCATGGTCGATATCAAGCATTGTACCTTGAGCACCCTCTAGAAGTACTTTTTTATTTTCATCCAAACATCTCCACACCATATGCGTTGTGTCTGTCAAAAATGGAAGAAGGACTTTTGCATAACCATCTAATTCTTTTTTGAGCGTTTCAAAATCTGGTGTTACAATACCTAGTGCATTAAAGAGCGCGCTATTTTCAGTATAAAATTCAACCAAAGCTGTCGCTAATTTTGTAGTATCTCGAAGCTCACCCAAACGATGTCCACTACGTTCAATTTTGCTACCATAACTTGGTCCAATACCGCGACCTGTCGTACCAATGGCTTTAGCACCTCGTAGTTTTTCTTTCGCTTGGTCAATTAAAATGTGATGATTTAAAATCATATGTGCTTTATCACTTACAAACAAGCGACCTTCGAGTTTATCGAACTGTGCCATCTCTTTGATAAGCGCTTCTGGTGAAACAACAACACCATTGCCGATAACATTGAGTGCTTTTGGATTTAAAATTCCAGAAGGAATCAAGTGAAGCGCGTAACGAACACCATCAACCCAAATGGTATGTCCTGCGTTATGTCCACCTTGGTAACGGCATACAACATCATAATCTTGCGCGAGAAGATCTACAATTTTGCCTTTTCCCTCATCACCCCATTGAATTCCTACGATCATATCAGCTTTCATCTTATTGTCCATCTCTTTTAATTAATATTTCGATTAAATCATCTGTATAAAGACCAAAACCACTTGAGCCAATGCCCTCGCAGTCATAACTTCCACCCGAGCCCAATGTAAAATTTTTATGAATAAATCTAAAAAATAGTGCATTGTAATAACGCATTTTGACATAATACAGTGGTGCGAAAACGACATTATCGTATGTGATATGAGCAGAGAGTGCTTTGAGCTTTTGAAGTTCAATTTTAAGAACCTCAGGCACTTCTTCTATGACCGCATCAAGTTCTTGAAGTGTTTGTAAACATGTCAACTTCGTAAGCCAAGGAATATCAAGAGCTAAAAGCTTTTGAAGCTCTCCCTTCTCAAAGATTTTGAGGTCTAAATTTAACATCTCAGAGAGAATTTTAGGGATATTGATATTGCTTATATGCAACAGTGGTTTGAGTGAAAATTTTTCAAAAATAGACAAACTTGTTGCAATGCTCAAACTCAAATTCTCTTCACCAATCAATTCTGCACCGATTTGGTGTACTTCATGACTAGGATAGCGAAAAACAGGCTGAATATAAAACCATTTAGAATGATTTGTACTACGGCCTACACGTTTCGTGCTCAAACGTACTACGTCCATCGTACTATCAGCTCTTAGAGAGACAATATGGTTTTGCTCATCTGAAAAACGCAACAACTCTTTCTCATCAATACTTTGGTGTTGATGATAAGAGAAAAAAGGTGTTACAATTTCTTCAAAACCTGCATCATAAAAGAGTTCACTTGCCACATTTTCAAGCTTACGCTTTAATTTGGCACTCTCTCCAAAATAAAGCTTGCTCCCTGTGGGTATCTCGTGCTCATAAATCATTATTAACCTTGATAAAATTCTTGGGTAAAGACCCTATTGGCAGTACCATCGTAAGTGCGCTTACCAAGTTCTGCAAGAGCAAGTTCCACAGCATTGAGAGTCCATGCGGTTTCATACACATTTACAAGACCCATATGATTGATTCTAAAGAGTGTGTCTTTGATGTGATCTTGTCCACCTGCCATATTGACACCGTATTTGGTTTTTAAAATTTTACGAATTTTGCTCGCTTCATCATGCAACACCGCACTCATGGCTTTCGCTGGAACTTTTGGATAAATGTGAAGTCCAAGTGCTTCAAGGGCTTTATTACTTGCTTGCGCTCTCTTTGCGGTATCAGCATACAGTTTTTCAAGTCCACCCTCAGAGTCGATGAGTTCGCACATCGCTACAAGACCGATAACAAGCGTTGTCGCAGCCGTCCATGCAGTAGTGTTTTTACGTTGATTTTTTAGCTCTATTTTGAGATTAAAGTAGTACCCTACTCCACCATTTTCAATGATCTCCAATGCTTTAGCACCTAAACCAATAAATGCAAGTCCTGGAGGAAGCATCAGTGCTTTTTGGCTACCAGAAATAAGTGCATCAATGTTCGTTGTATCGACTTTTTCAACACCCACAGCAGTGATACCATCTGCAATGACCATAATATTTGGGCGAATAGCCTTCACTGCTTTTGCAACCGCTTCAACAGGATGACGAAGACCACCAGCACTCTCGCATACTTGCATACATACTGCATCAATGCTCTCATCATTTTTAACAAGTTCAACAATTGCATCGACACTAACTGGGGTATCCCACTCATTTTTAATTTCAACAAAAGGCTTATTATATGCAGCACAAATCTTGCCAAAACGCTCACCAAATTTACCAGAATTGACAACAATAGCCTTACTTTGGCACAAATGAAGAACGCATGCTTCCATTGCGCCTGTTCCGCTGCTTGCCAACATTAAAACTTCTTCCATATCAAAAAGCGCTTTTAAATAGCCTCTAGCTTTTTCAAAAATAGCTTCAAACTCAGGTGTTCTATGGTGAATGGTTGGAGTACCCATTGCCATACGAACGGCTTCAGGAACAGGTGTTGGTCCTGGTGTCAAAAGTAACATAAGAGATCCTCATCGTGTATAGTTTTGAGTGCGATTGTAACAAAATCTTGCTTGTTGTTTCTTTAGTAGGATGTCACTTTAATCTAGCACTCTTTTTAGAGCAAAAAAGTCTCTTAGAAGTCTCTTTTCTGCTTTAAACTTACATAAATAATATAATTTAAAATAAAAAGCTTTTTATTATGATTGTATTGTGTATTCTTTCCATATAAATCTACTCATATCCAAGGAGAAAACGCATGTCGTTTAAAGCCAAGATCATTCTAACCATCTCCGTATTGATGTTTTTAAGCTTAGGCGCATTTAGCCTCTTTAGCTATATCGACACAAAGAAAAACAGCGTTGTGCAAGTTGAAGCCAGTCTACAAATGGCATCACGTGCATTGACAGATTATATCGACCTCTGGGTTGCTTCTAAAAAAAGTGGTGTTGCTGGAGCGGCACGCTCATTGAGTCATGTCACAGATGATGCAGAGTTAGAAGCAAGACTGAAAGAGATGAGTAAGACATACGATGCAATGGAATCCTATGCTGGATTTGAAGATGGTAAAATGATTTATGGTAGTGGCAAGAAAAAAGCTGAAGGATATGATCCAAGATCAAGAGGCTGGTACAAACAGGCAAAAAGCGAAGGGAAAGTGGGCATTACAGATGCCTATGTTGGGGCAACTGCGAAAGTCCTTATGGTTACTGTCATGGCACCTATTATGAGAAATGGATCAATGGTTGGTGTTGTTGGCATCGATCTTCCTTTAGAAACCTTAGTAAAAGCTGTTGGCGATGTTAATTTTAACGGTGGTTACGGCATGCTCCTTGATACCAAAAAAATGATCGTTGCACACCCAAATAAAGAACTTCTTGGTACAGAATCAACCTTAAGCAAAGAGTTTAAAGAAAAAAAAGAGGGATTTATCGAGTACGAATTCCAAGGTGCTAATAAAATTTTTGCGTTTAAAGTCTCTTCTGAGACCGGTTGGATTCCTGGAATTACTTTTGATAAAGAAACCGCGTATGCTTTTTTAAATGCACAAATTAGAAATCTCATGTTAATGGGCCTTGTAATGCTTATCCTCTCCATCGGAGTAATGATTGTGCTGATTAAAGCTCTACTCAAACCACTGGATACTCTCAATGGTGTAGTACAAGAGCTCTCAAGTAGTGAAGGTGATCTTAGACAAAGACTTTCTGTTGCTTCCAATGATGAATTTGCTCAAGTGTCACGTAACATTAATAAATTCATTGAAAAGCTTCATGAGATTGTGAAAAAGTCTAAAACGATTAGTAATGAAAATGCCTCCATCTCAGAAGAACTCTCACGTACCGCATCAGAAGTCGTACGTAATGTAGACACAGAGTCTAAAATCGTTGAGAGTACCAAAGAAGAAGGTATTGCATTAGTTAAAAGTATTGAAACCTCTGTTGTGAAAGCCAAAGATTCTCAAAAAGCACTCAGTGCTACTCAAAAAGATATCTCTGATGTTAAAGCTAAAGTAGAACAACTTGAATACACCATGCAAGCCACAGCTGCAAAAGAGCAAAACTTAGCTGAACGTCTTAATACCGTCAGTCATAATGCCAATGAAGTCAAAGATGTTCTAAACATCATTAGAGATATTGCCGATCAAACTAATCTTCTAGCACTCAATGCAGCGATTGAGGCAGCAAGGGCTGGAGAACATGGACGTGGCTTTGCCGTGGTTGCCGATGAAGTACGAAAACTGGCTGAGAGAACACAAAAAAGCTTGGTTGAGATTGATGCAACCATCAATGTGGTTGTTCAATCGATTATGGATGCCAATACCGATATTGCTGCCAATGCAGGAGAAGTCAATGCATTAGCATCTATCTCTATAGAACTCCAAGATGGTATGAACAGTGTCGCAACCATTATTCATAAAACCATTGATGAATCACACCATACAGTCAATGACTTTATCGATACCGCTTCTAAAATCAAAAAGATTGTAGATGAGATCGAGAAGATCAATAATATCTCTAAAGAGAATGTTGGAAGTATCGACAATGTTTCTCAAGCTTCTGAACACCTCCATGTCATGACTGAAAACCTTAACAACGAACTGGGTAAGTTTAAGTCGTAAAATCTATCTACCTGAGTATTATCCATACTCAGGTATCTCCTAGTATTTTTCTTCATTTTTCTCTACTACCTTTTAAAGAACTACAACGTATTTGCAACAAAAAGATGTTACTATCTTCATAATTTATACTTATGTGAGGTAATCATCCTCATCAAAGTCTCATTTTCGTCACAAAAAAAGCGCTATAATAAAAACCTTACGTCGTTAATGTAAAGTACCCGCATTTTTACATGTTAACACAACTCTCACAAAAAGGAGTCATTTATGCACTTTAAGACAAAAGTCACTTTGATTATCTCACTCTTAATCTGTATTAGCCTTACAGCATTTGGTGTTGTTAGCTATATCGATACAAAGAAAAACAGTATTACTCAAGTTGAGACAAACCTCAAAATGGCATCTCGCTCATTAACCGATTATATTGATCTATGGGTTTTGAGTAAGAAAAATAGCCTCTCAAGCGCTGCACGTATGCTAAGCGACATCGAAAACATGAGCGAAGCACAAGCCAAAGCTATTCTTCAAGAAACAACAAAAGCATCGGAAGGGCGCGATAGCTTTTTAGGTATTGAAAGCAGTGGCATTATGATTTATGGTAGTAACACCATTCCTAAAGTTGATCCTAGAACACGTCCTTGGTACGTTATGGGGAAAACAACAGGTAAGGCTGGTATGACAGATATTTACCGCGGATCTGCTGATCCTATTGACCTTGTAGCTGTTATGGCACCGATTGTAAAAAATGGAAAGATTGTTGGTGTCGTTGCAACCTCATTTGAGCTCAAGCATATTGTAAAAGCTGTAAGCGACATCAATTTCAATGGTGGCTACGGAATGCTTTTGGATGCAAAAAAAATTATCGTTGCACATCCAAAAGCTGAAATGCTAGGTAAAGAGTCTATTTTAGCAACAAAACTCAAAGGAGATCCAGAAGGATTAATCGAATATGCTTTTGAAGGAGAAAATAAAATTTTTGCTTACAAAGCTTCTGAAGAAACAAACTGGATCCCAGGTATTACTTTCGATAAAGATATGGCATATGCTTTCTTAAATAGCCAAGTGAAAGAGCTCTTTATTATGGGGCTTATTATGCTCATTCTTTCTGTTGCCATTATGGTTTTCTTAATCAAAATGCTCTTACAACCTCTCGATCAACTTAATCAAGTTGTTCAAGATCTTTCAAGTTCAGAAGGTGATCTTAGACAACGTCTTCAAACAGCAAGCAATGATGAATTTGGTCAAGTATCTGGGAACATTAACAAATTCATTGAAAAACTTCATGAAATTGTAAAAAAATCAAAAGAGATCAGTAATGAAAATGCTTCTATTTCAGAAGAGCTCTCTCGTACAGCTTCTGAAGTCGTACGCAATGTTGATGCTGAGGCAAAAATTGTGAGTAAAACAAAAGATAACGGCATAGCGCTCACAAGCGCTATCGAAGCATCAGTACAAAAAGCAACAGCGTCACAAGAGGCACTTCGTAAAACACAACAAGACATTAACACTGTTAAAAATCAAGCAGAGCAACTTGAACGTACCATGCAAGAAACTGCTGTAAAAGAGCAGAGTTTAGCGGATCGTTTAAATACCGTCAGCCACAATGCCAACGAAGTCAAAGAGGTCCTAAGCATCATTAGAGATATTGCTGATCAGACCAATTTGCTAGCCCTTAATGCGGCCATTGAAGCGGCACGTGCAGGCGAGCATGGACGTGGATTTGCCGTTGTTGCAGATGAAGTACGAAAACTCGCTGAGCGTACTCAAAAAAGCTTAGTAGAGATAGATGCAACCATTAATGTTGTTGTTCAATCTATCATGGATGCCAATACAGACATTGCTCATAATGCTGAGGAGGTTAATGCTCTTGCATCGATCTCCATAGAGTTACAAAATGGTATGAATAATATTGATACAACCATTCAAAAAACCATTCAAGATGCCCATGCAACCGTTGATAACTTTGTACATACGGCAACGCAAATCAAGGGAATGGTTGAAGAGATTGAAAAAATCAATGTGATTTCAAAAGAAAATGTCACCAGCATTGACAATGTTTCTCAAGCGAGTGAACATTTACATGCGATGACAGAAAATCTCAATAACGAACTCGGAAAATTTAAGTCCTAAAATCTTAAACCTCGGCGAGGAGCTTTATGACCTCGCTGGGTGTTTTCACCAAATGTTTTGCACCATGTTCTCGTAGTTCATCTTCTTCTCTAAATCCCCACAATGCTCCAAGCGCTATCATTCCAGCACTATTAGCAGTTTGCATGTCAATCATCGTATCACCAAGATAATAGCACCTGTGTGGTTCTATCTCTAAGAGAGTACTAATGTCTAATGCACCTTGTGGATGAGGCTTTCTTGGAATACCATTACGGGCACCGAAAACAACGTCAAATTTCCATGACCGTAGGTATTTTACAGCGCACATTTTGGTAAAAGAATCGGGTTTGTTAGAAAGAATTGCCATTTTAAAGCCACGTGTTTGCAAAAATGTCAACATCTTACTCACACCATCGTAAAGCTTAGTATTTTGATTAAATTGTTTGGCGTAATGGCTTTCAAATAAGCTGACAGCTTCTTGAATAACCTCTTGTGTTTGAGGAGTTTGGGCAAAGATGTTTTCAAAAAGTTTGAAAACACCCTCACCTACAAAATAACGATATTTTTCTGTTGACTCAGCGTTAAAACCAAGCGTTGTCAAGGCAAAATTAGCACTGATGGCAATGTCTTCAAGCGTATCAAGAAGCGTGCCATCAAGATCGAAAATGATCGCTTTATTCATATTAACACTTGCAGCTAGTACCACTGCTTGCTTGATACGTTACACCTAATGTAGCGCAAACTTTTTCAGTAACAGCATCAGCTGTTAATCCAAATTTCTTAAACAATAAATCAGCAGGAGCACTCGCACCAAAACGTTTCATACCAATCACTTCATCAGCAAAACGATACCATTCATTACCTGCACTTGCTTCAATAGCAAACACTTTTGTTTTAGGATCAATAACCGTATCGATGTAAGCTTTTTCTTGTTCAACGAAAAGATCAAAACATGGTACACTGACAATATTTGTAGCAACGCCCATTTTTGAAAGCATGCAACCCACTTCAAGTGCCATATACACTTCACTACCACTTGCCAGTAATGTTACCGCTGCATTCTCACGTTTAGTCAGCAAATAACCACCATTTTCAACATCACCATGCGCTCTATCATCTTTAAGCGCTTTTAGTTTTTGACGTGAACAGACAAATGCTGCAGGAGCTTGCATACTTAATGCTTTTTGCCATGCTTTTACATTCTCTCTACCATCACATGGGCGGTAAACATAAAAGTTAGGGAGCGCTCTAAACTGGCTAAGTTGTTCAATCGGTTGATGGGTTGGACCATCTTCGCCGACACCAATACTATCATGTGTCCAAATGTAAAAGTTTTTAAGTTTCATCAGAGCCGCTAAACGAACCGATGGCTTCATATAGTCACTGAAAATAAAGAATGTCGCACCATAAGGAATAAATAAACCATACAGTGCAAATGCGTTGATAATAGCACCCATAGCATGTTCACGAATACCAAAGTGAATATTAGGACCAAAAGGGAAATCTCCCATGCCATTGAGCTCACTTTTATTTGATGGACCAAGATCCGCACTTCCCCCTAAGAAGCTAGGAATAGCTTTAGCAATTGCATTGATAATTTTTCCATTACTATCGCGTGTTGCGATATCACTCTCAAAAGTTGGCCACTCAATTTTTGAAAAATCAGGATTTAAGAGAGCTTCAAGAAGCGCTTTTTGCTCAGCACTCAATCCATTTTTAACAAGCACATTCCATTGTGCTTCTGCAAGGTCACCTTTTTCAAGAGCACAATTAAAACGAGCACGGACATCTTCATCTACACTAAAACTTTTTTCAGGATCAAATCCTGCTTTCATTTTAGAGTTTTTAATCTCTTCACATCCAAGAGGTGCACCATGCGCATGATGGCTTCCTTCCATTTCACATGCACCTTTTGCAATCGTCGTATCTGCAATAATCAAGTAAGGCTTTGTTTGCTCTTTAGATTGCTCTAATACTTCATTGATCTCATCGAAATCATGTCCATCAATACGTGAAACTTCCCAGCCTTGCGCTTCAAATCTACGTTTAACATCTTCGCTCCATGCAATAGAAGTATCTCCTTCAATCGTAATGGCATTGCTATCATAAATAACCACTAAATTATCAAGTCCTAGATGTCCTGCAAGTGAACACGCCTCGTAGCTAATGCCTTCTTGTAGGTCACCATCGCCACATAAGCAGTAAACTTTATGGGTAATCACTTCTGCTTTTGGTTTGTTTAAAAGTGTTGCTGCATATTTTGCTGCCATCGCAAAACCAACGGCATTAGAAATACCTTGTCCTAAAGGGCCTGTAGTAACTTCTACACCAGGAACATCGCCATATTCAGGGTGACCTGGTGTTTTACTACCTAATTGTCTAAAATTTTGTAAATCTTCAATACTAAGATCATAACCACATAGATGTAAAAATGAGTACACAAGCGCTGAAGCATGTCCTCCACTAAAGATTAAACGATCGCGATTCAACCATTTTGGATTTTTCGGATTATGTGTAATATGACGTGCTAAAACTGTTACGATATCTGCTAAACCCATAGGAGCACCTGGGTGACCACTGTTTGCACGTTGTACCATATCTGCTGCTAAAAAACGAATTGTATCGGCTTGTTTTTTCAATATTTTTTTATTTTCCATTGTATATCTATCCTTTAAAATATGCTTCGACAATGCTTTTGAGTCTATGCGACAAAGCTGCATCAAGCTTTTCTAATTCACCATCCAGTTCAAGCAGAAGTTTTTGCTTCGTCTCTTTGGCACCCTCTAGTCCTAGTAAATTGACAAATGAGTTCTTATGACCATCATTTTGTGTTGGTTTACCCGCTTCTTCGCTTGTCAATGTTGCATCAATAATGTCATCTTGCACTTGAAACAAAAGTCCTAGTTTAAGACCAAACTGATAAAGTATCTCTTGAGTTGCTTTATCTAACTCACAGATCACAGCACCCATAAGCAGAGAAGCTGCAATCAATTTAGCTGTTTTATGAAGGTGTAAAAAACTTAGTTCATCTACATTCAAATGTTTATCTTCGAAAAAGCAATCAATTGCTTGACCTAGAACCATCCCGTAGATTCCAGCATCACTGGAAAGAATAGATACCAGTTTAATTCTAATTTCAGCACTTAAAGGAGCATTTGCCAAGAGATAAAACGCATGAGTATTGAGTGCATCTCCTATCAGCACAGCCGTAGTCTCATCATAGCTAACATGCAATGTAGGATGCCCTCGTCTAAGCGCTGCATTATCCATACATGGCAAATCATCATGAATCAGCGAATACGTATGCATCATTTCTAACCCAAGTGCTACATGCAAGGCATTTTCAATTAAAAGAGGCTTGGAGCTTTCAACAACACTAAGAAGCAACAGAGGACGGAACCGCTTTCCTCCTACATCAAGCATCTCGCCAAAAGCGTGACTAAAATGTGGATGAAAACTTTCAACAACAGGAAGCTTTACTTTTAAAAACTGCTCGAACTTTTCTACTAACTCTTTAGAACTCAAAACTTCCCTTTCAACGTTTCAATGTTACAAAAAATTGGAAATCGTCACGGTCAAATAAGAGACTGACCTCTCGATTACGTGCCTTATCCAAATAAGAATCAGCCTCAGAAACTCGCTCTACTGGTACTTGATCAATTTGAATTAAACGATCACCCGCTTTTAAACCACTTTGTTCAGCAAAAGAACCACGTGCGATCTCTTTGAGCCTAAGATCATTGTCAAACTTAAACCCTTTCGTTTGCAAATAGCTCTCTTTTTTGGTTTCAGGTAATGGTACTTTTTTAGGCTCAGCTTTTTTTACAACCGGTTTTGGTGCTAAAATATTTTCTTCAATCCATGCGTTATCTCGCTGAATTTGTGCACTCACTTTTGTAAGATCTTTAAATGTTTTTAGGGCATCACCAAATTCTGTTACATTGCTTACTTTTTTACCATTGAGCAGTGTGATTTTATCACCTACTTTTAATTTTGCATCTTTAAATGTTGAATCCACAAAATCAACGATGACACTCTCATTGCCATCAACAACGCGTACGCCTAACTCTTGGAATGAGGCTGATTTTCCATCGATGAAGCGCTGAAGAGACTCAGATCCAATAAAAAATTTATCGCCAATTCCTAGTCCATACATTTCACAGCATAGCCCACCAACTAGCGTATTTACTTCTCCCACTCCGCCAAATTCAAAAAATTCATTGGCACTTTTTCCTATTTTAGAAGCATTGACAGCAACCAAAGAGTTGTCCGTCATGCTCACAAGCCATTCACCGAGTTTCATCTCACTGGTTGATTTTAACTTTACAGGAATAAGCGGTTTTGGCGAGTCGAAAAGATAGAGGTTAGAGTAATAATCATATTTTGCAAAGGGCACAGTTGGTTTTTCTTTTGAATACGCAATTGCCTGTTTTTCACTAATGGCAATCGCTCTGGTTTTACCAAAATAAACAACAGATTGTTTGTTTTTTTCGTAACATTGTGAAAAATCAGGGTATACGAACTCTGCTTTAGAAGCGGGAGCTGATGTAGATGCTACTGGTGCTTCTGCTCCAAAAAGAGCACTTGTTGCTAAAAAAAGAAAGAGACCTAGACGTTTCACATACTGCTCCTTAACTTTTTGCGCCAAATCCTCCAATGCTTGAAAGCATCTGAGTTGTCGCTAGTTTTTTGTTATCTTCTACCATTTTGGAAACATCATTGATTGCACTTATAAGGAGAATCTGCAACGATTCTTTGTCACTTAAAAGTGAATCATCAAGCGTTATATCAATGACCTCACCATTTCCATTCATACTGACACTAACCATGCCACCACCACTTTTGGCAGTGAACTCTTTGTTGCTTGCATCTTCTTGCATTTTTTGAGCTTGTTTTTGTGCTTCTTCGAGCATTGCACCCATTTTCGAAAGATCAAAATTTTCAAACATTAGATGTAATCTCGCACTTCAACCAAGTTATTGTTTTCATCTACAAGTGCAACAGTTGGTTTAAATGTCTCCATTTCAGCTTTCGTCATATGCGCATACGCAATGATAATAATTTTATCTCCAATATGAGCTTTTCGCGCAGCTGCACCATTGAGGCAGATATCTTTTCCACCCGCTTTGCCTTCAATAACATACGTTGTAAAGCGTTCACCGTTATTAATATTGACTACTTCTACTTTTTGTCCTACATTTAGGTTAGAAGCTTCAATAAGTTCTTTATCAATTGTAATAGAACCTACATAATTCAAATTAGCGTCTGTAACAGTTGCTCTATGAATTTTACTGTATAACATCTCAAGCGTCATCGCTTTTCTACCTCTTTAAGTTTAAGAAATTTGTTTATTTTACCCTATTTTTGCTTAGCCCATTGAGCGATAATGCTTTTTACAACTTCCCTGTCATCAAAGGGGTATTTTTTCCCTTGAATCTCTTGGTAGGTTTCATCTCCTTTACCAAGAATCAGCAAGACTTCGTCCTTGCCTTGTTTCAATAATGCTTTTTCAATAGCCTTATGACGATCTACTTCCACTTCTAAATGTTCATTTGGACGCATACCAGCCAAAATTTCATTGATAATGCTTTTTGGATCTTCAGAGCGTGGATTATCACTTGTAACCACAATTTTTTTTGCATAGCGCTCTGCCATTGCTCCCATTTTAGGACGCTTGGTACGATCACGATCTCCACCTGCACCAAAAACAACAACAAGATCGCGTTCTTTCATACTATCAAGAACTTTTTCCATGCCATCTGGCGTATGTGCAAAATCGACGATGACCAAAGGATCATTGCTTACCACTTCCATCCGTCCTTCAACACCGCCAAAATGCTCTACAGCTTCACAAATAGCTTCCATAGGCGCAACACCTAACATATCAACGGCACTAATGGCTGCAAGGATATTATAGAGATTAAAAAAGCCATGCAAAGGTGATTCAAAATCATACACTTTATCGATTTTAGCGACTGCCGCACTAATGCCTTCTTTTAATGAGTACGCTAAAATTTTGTATGTTGCAGGATGTTCAATACCATAACTCATGGCATTGGTACGATTAAAACGAATTTTACTTTCGTCTTTATTAATGAGTTTCAAACTCTCATCTTCAAAAAAGCGGCTCTTTACGGCGATGTATTCATCAATCGTTTTGTGAAAATCAAGATGATCTTGCGTAATATTGGTTAGAATTTTGAGAGCAAAGCTCAGCCCATCTATACGATTTTGCACAATTGCGTGAGAACTCACTTCCATCACAAAATATTCACACCCTGCATCTACTGCCATTTTTAGATTTTTAATTGTTTGTAAAATAGGTGGGGTAGTAAGGCTTTTATCCTCGATGCGATGATCATTGATAAAACAACCTCTTGTACCCTGTAAGCCAACTTTTTTATCTAAATCAAGAAGTATGGAGTAAATTGCAGCAGCTGTTGTTGTTTTGCCATTGGTTCCTGTGATACCAATAATTTTAATCTTATCCACAATTCCAAGAAGATTAATACACTCTTTCGCAGAGATAATTTTTGTACAACCATGATCAATTGCACTTTGTTTATAAAGAGCATTTTGATCACTTATCATAAAAATGCTTGAAGCATTACACTCATTTGAATTATCCGTTATATATAAAAACGGTTCATGGTTTTGCAAATCTATTTTCAAGGGAACTCTCTATTTTTGTACTTTTTTAATGAGCGATAACAATTGCTCATCATTAGGGAAAAGAGTAACAGCACTCTCTAAGTAGTTGAGGGACATTTCAATAAAGCCATTTTCAATGAGTTTGGCTAAAAAATCAACAAAATCTTCTTTTTTAGAAATAATAACTTTTGTAGAGAACATGATGTCTTCAAAAGCTTCTTTAAAACTACCACGAGATTCAATTAAAGCCATAAAATCTTCATACTTAATTCCATTTTCTGCATTAATTCTTGCTTCAAAATCACTCTGTTTAAAAAGGTGAGCTATTTTCTCGCTGTGTTCTTCGACTGAATTGATGATCTCTTCCATCACCTCTTCACAATCTTCTGCACCATTTTCTTTAGTGAGAATATAATACTCAAACAATGCCATCGCTTGTTCTTCATTACTCATTGCCATATCGCATAAAATAGCCCCTATTCGGGCTTCTTTGGAGTTGGGATCGATACTGAGTGCTAATGCAAATTGTTGCATTGCCTCTTTGAAGTTTTTTGTATAAAATTTCTCAATGCCATCTTTAATATATGCGTTCATTACTCTCCCACTGCTTCGAATTCATGTTCTTGGCCAGGTAAAATATTTACAACTTCAAGTTCAGGATGAATATCAATTCTTAATTGTCTTTCAACACCGTATTTAAGTGTTTGACCGCTGGATGCACACCCTTGACAAGCACCTTGAAGCTGAACATAAACACGACCTTGTTTTATTCCTAATAATGTTAATCCACCGCCATCTAACGCTAACATTGGCTTAATTTTTTCAAGTGATTTTTCAACAACGGGAAGTAACTCATCATCACTAAATGGTATCATAGATTCTCCTATAGCAAAAGTATCTAATTTAACAATAGTTTGAGTTAAAAGTGACTTAATTTAAGAGGATAGAAGGGGACTTTAGGGTAAAAAAATTTTAACGAAGATAAGCTTGGGGACGAATGTCCCCGAAGCAAAAAAAGAGAATTAAACGAGCTCTAAAAACGCCATAGGCGCAGCGTCGCCTTTTCTAATACGTGTTTTTACGATACGGGTGTAACCACCATTTCTCTCAAGGTATTTAGGTGCGATCTCATTGACCAATTTTTTTGTACACTCTTTATCTTGAAGTGCAGCAAAAACTGTTTTGTGAGCATGATCGCCACCAACTCCAGCTTTAGTAATCAATTTTTCAACAAAACCTCTAAGCTCTTTTGCTTTTGGAAGTGTTGTTTCGATTTTCTCATATTTAATAACAGCTATAGCCAAGTTCTTCAACAACGCCGCTCTGTGTGATGAAGTACGACCAAGCTTTCTGTATCCGTGCTTATGTCTCATAAATTAACCCTCGTTGGCTTCAGATTTTAAATCTTCAATTTTTTTCTTGAGCAAACTTGCTGTCTCGTCAGAGAAATTATATCCGACAGGATAACCACTCTCTTCCATAACTTGTCTGATCTCTTCTAATGACTTTTTGCCTAGATTTTTAAGGTTTTTGAGCTCTAACTCACTCATTAAAGCAAGTTCGCCAATGAATTTAACCTCTGCTCTATCTAAACAGTTGAAGCTACGAGCACTTAGATTTAACTCTTCAATACTCTGTAATAGCTTTCCAAACTCCACGTTCTCATTAGAACTCTCACTTTTTGGAGCCACTGCAATATCCAAAATGCCATTAAATACTGACATTTGTGCATACATCGCTTCAAGTGAATTTTTAAAAGCTTCAATTGGAGAAACAAGTCCATCTGTTTCGATTGTAAAAACAATTTTCTCATAGTTAGGATTGTCTTCAACCAAAACGTTCTCAATATCGTACACTGCTCTTTTTACAGGTGTAAAGAAAGCATCGAGTGCAATATAATCTTCTCCGACCAAACCTCTAATGTTCTCACTTGGAACATAGCCGATTCCTTTTTCGATAATCAAAGAGAAGTTTAACTCTGCATCTTCATTGATTGTTGCCAAATATGCATCTGGAGTAACAATCTCAACGTGAGCGTTTGCTAAATCACTTCCTTTAATCTCTTTTGGTCCAGTAAATGAGTAGTTAACCTCTACGCGTTTCTCATCACCTTTGATTTTGAAACGAATATTTTTAAGGTTAATGATGAAAAGAGCAACATCTTCAAGCATACCGCGCATGCTATCAAATTCATGGGTTACGCCTTCAATCTTTACAGCCGTTGGTGCAGATCCTACTGTACTGCTTAAAAGCAATCTTCGTAAAGGATGTGCCAATGTTACTGCAAAACCAGATTCAAATGGGTATGCACTCACTTGAACCTTATTTGCCGCAATATTCTCTACCTCAATTTCAGTTGGCATGTAAGCTGATGTATTGATTTTTTTCATATACTACCTACTTTATTATTTAGAGTATAGCTCAACGATTAATCTTTCTTCAACCGGAATAACTACTTCTTCTCTCTCTGGGATACGTGTAAAAATACCCATAGCTTTTTCTCTCTCAACATCAACCCATGGTGCAATACCAGTTTGTTGTGTTAACTCAAGAGCTCTTTTTACTTGTGGGTTGTTTTTAGATTTCTCGCAAACTTCGATTTTGTCACCAGCACGTACAACATATGAAGGAATGTCAACTTTGCTGCCATTCACTAAAATGTGACCATGTGTAACTAATTGACGTGCAAATCTTCTTGTTGTTGCAAAACCCATACGGTAAACAACATTGTCAAGTCTTCTTTCGATAAGAAGAACAAGGTTAATACCTGTGTTTCCTTCTTTTCTTGCTGCTTCGTCAAATATACGTCTGAATTGTTTTTCAGAAACTCCATACATAAATTTAGCTTTTTGTTTCTCTCTTAATTGGAGACCGTACTCACTAATTTTTGCTCTTCTTTGTCCGTGTTGACCTGGTGCATATGGTCGCTTATCTAATGCGCTTTTACCAGCAAGTCTGCGCTCACCTTTAAGGGCTAAGCTGACACCAAGTCTTCTCTCGAGCTTTTCGACTGGTCCTCTATATCTTGCCATTTTTTCTCCTAATCTATTGCATAAACGAAAAAATTATTTTGTTTCTCTTAAAGAAGTTCTATTCTAAAAATTAGAATTAAACTCTTCTTCTTTTTGGAGGTCTACAGCCGTTGTGTGGAAGAGGTGTAATATCTTTTAGGAAAGATACTTTAATACCTTCTGTACTACCAGCACTTTTTACCGCTGTCTCACGACCACTGCCCGGGCCTTGAACTTTAATACCGATTTCTTTGAGACCATGCTCTTTTGCTTTTGTAAGTGCATCTTCAACAGCTTGTTGTGCTGCATAAGGAGTAGATTTTTTACTACCTTTAAAGCCTAGGCTTCCTGCACTGCTCCAAGCAATAACATTTCCCATCTCATCAGTTACAGTTACGACAGTGTTATTAAATGTTGCAGAGATATAGATGATACCTTTAGCAATATTTTTCTTAACAACTTTTTTACGTACTACTTTTCTTTTTGCCATCTGTTTCCCTTTGAGACTTCGTTATTTAGCTTTAGCGCCAACGGTGCGTTTTTTACCTTTTCTGGTACGCGCATTCGTTTTTGTTTTTTGTCCACGAACTGGCAAGCCTTTTCTGTGTCTAAGACCTCTATAGCTTCCCATATCCATCAAAGCTTTAATATCCATAGCCACTTTTTTACGAAGATCACCCTCTACTTGGAATCCTGCTTGGATCTCTTTACGAATCGCAGCAACTTCATCTTCACTTAGCTCATGAACTCTTTTATCAAACGAAATTCCAGTTGCTGTTAAAATAGCTCTAGAACTTGTTAAACCTATACCGTAGATGTATGTTAAACCATACTCTACTCTCTTTTTCATTGGAAGGTCTACACCTGCAATCCTTGCCATGCTTATCCTTGTCTCTGTTTGTGTTTTGGATTTACGCAAATGACTCTAACGATACCTTTTCGTTTAATCACTTTGCACTTATCGCACATCTTCTTTACAGAAGGTCGTACTTTCATTCGTGACTCCTGAACTTTATTTCCACTGGAATTTTGAGTTAAACTGTCACAGGTTTGATGATGTATCTCAAACCAACAATCGAAAAAACAGTGGTTTCTTTTTCGATTATTCTTCACACAGCTTTACAAAAGGGGTAAATTATACATAAATTAAGCTAATAATTTACTTATACCTATAAGTTATACGCCCTTTATCTAAACTATACGGAGTTAACTCAACTTTCACGG
>Ga0209016_1001136_pt1 | contig 22975 bp, 28 predicted proteins | sample EPASupsiteSAE305_FD_187265 | JGI IMG/M metagenome (GOLD analysis project Ga0209016, IMG submission 187265) | Bioremediated contaminated groundwater microbial communities from EPA Superfund site, New Mexico - SAE3-05 (SPAdes) (version 2) | ecosystem: Environmental > Aquatic > Deep subsurface >...
ACCGATTCGATAACTTGCCGCATCAATGATGAATTGACCATAGAGCACTCATCCAGGACAATTACCTGATACCCGAGCTTATTATCAGCACCATGTTCAAACTGAGAACCCTTCCAGCCTAGAGCAGTATGGATTGTGCTGCCATTGAAACCAGAGGTTTTTCTTATGCGGTCCGAGGCGATCCCCGACAAAGCCATGCAGCAGACTTCATCTTCATTGAATTTCGAGAGAAGAAGCTGAATCAGGGCTTTTGAAAGCGTTGACTTCCCTGTACCTGCGTGGCCGCATACAGCTATGGTTCGTTGACCACTGGCAAGAAGTCGGATAGCCGCGGCCTGTTCCTCTGAAAAAACAATCCCCATTCTTTGTTGCATGGATACAATGAAGCGTTCTGTTTCTGCGGGGGATTTGAGTCGGATCGGCGGGAGCATCATCCTATTGCTCAGGGCTTCCTGAATTCTTTGCTCCGTCATGTAGTGCCTGGCAAGGGCAACCATGTCCCCGCAGCTCTTTATGCTTTCCCTCTCAACCATCTGAGAGAGTTCTTCCCGGATGTTCTCGATACCGACAGTTGCTTCATTGGTAGTGAGCTCTTTATGTGCCGAAGTCACTACATCTTCAGGTTTCACTAGAGTGTTGCCGGCATCGTCTGCCATCATTGACATAACATACTCAATGCAGGCTGCAAGACGAAAAGGGTCATGAGGTTGCATCCCAAGTCGCAGTGCAACATCGTCTGCCTTTTTGAAGCCGATACCAGGAACGCGAGTGAGCTGATAGGGGTTCTTTTTGATGATTTCTACAGAACGTTCTTCGAATCGGTTGTAAACTCGCATCACAAGGTTTGGTGTAAGACCATAGGGGGTCAAGAAATCAGAGAGGAGTTTTACGTGGCGGTATTTCCCCCATGCCTCTGTGATCTTGTCCAATCGGGCATCCCCTATCCCCTTTACCTTGAGTAGTTCATTGTGGCGGGTAGGGTCTTCCATGATAGATGTCAGTTCATCATCGGTAAACATCTCGATCATTGATTGAGCGGCCTTTTCGCCGACCTTAACGATACGGGTAAGGAAGAAAAACATCTCTGAACCATCCGGCGTCAGAGACTTTAATATAAAAGATGGCCCGTATTTAGGATGGTTTTCCCACTCGCCTTCTAAAGTGCAGACAACCCCTCTAAGGGACTCAGGTTCGTGAAGAATCGTTCCTGTGGCTCTGAATATTTTATGCCCTTGCTCGCATGAGCAAATAGCCCAATTATTGCTAAAAGTCCGGACAGAGATGATTTTTGCTTTGATCGTTGTGAGTGCCGTCATGTGATTGGCCTTCTTTTAGACAATGTGTCGAACAGGGAGCGTTCTATACTTCGATGCTACCGTGGTTTTCTTATTTCGTCAACCATTAGGTGACATTTAAGGGTTTCAAAAACCCCTTTCTCAAGGGGTTTCCAAATTAGTCGCTACTTGCTGTGGCCTCGTAGTGTTCTAGGAGAACCGCAATTACAAGACTGGTGATGTTCCCTGACGCTACGAATTGAGATGCATCAAGAACCTCCTTGAAGCTCTCCTCACTGAATCTGAGATTCACACGATCGGATGGGGAACCCCTGAGTTCCGGCTTCCGGATATGTGCAATTTGCGACAGATTTTCGTAAGTATCCTTTGGTGTGCGGATGCGTTGCAGCACAAGCATTCGCAGGAAGACGGCAGGTTTACCCACGCCTTTACGTGTCGCCTCTTCGACAGCTTTATCAAGCAGGCATTTGGGAATACGGATCGTCTTTGAAATTGTATGGTGTTCTGAAGTCAGCATGCTTCCCGTATATCTCATTTCCCCTCTCAAGTCCACCAATAGTTGACGTTAGAGATGCCATTTCCCCCAGAGTGGTGGGAGCTTTCCAAAAAGCACATATTTAGCTCCTTTAACCATGGGCCGTTAAGCAGTGCAGGACTCCCATCACCATCGGCATCATCAGAGTAAGGAAAATCCACCACCAGTACGCCAAAGTTTTACAGACTACTTTCAATGACATCGATTTTGGTGGATCCTCCTCAATAGGGCGAGTACCATAGTTGTCCCTACGCATCCAACGCCCCTGATCGTTAACCCATTCTATTGCCAAGTTGTCCCTGATTCTTGTTTTAAGTGGCATCAGCACATTACAATCGCGGCAAATACCTGCCCCTTCTATAACGGCAATTGTCTCAGTCGGTCGCACGATTGTACCGTGCAAATCATCTGGCAATGCCTCCTTGCCACACGACGGGCACTCCCCTTTCAGGACTTCCAAAACGCTCCCATTTTTGAAATGTATCGGTAGCTGGCTTGCCAAAGTTGGCTTTTTCCATAAGGCCATGGTGTTCGTAGAAATCGGTTTACGCTTTATTTCTGATCCCATTCCGCAATGCTCCTTTCGAGCTATAACAACTACTAATTACCTCCTCTAAACCTCAACGGCTGGGGATGGAGCGCTACGCAACCTGTCGATAGTTGACTGTTCTGTGTTCCGTCCAGTCCCGTTCTTTCAAAAGATTCCGGCCAGAGATATCCAGTTGAGACACCTGCGTACCCGGCAGGCAGAGCAAGTTCGGCACAGAATGGCCGATCAATGGCGTCTGGCGGTTTTTCTCATAGCTCGCTTCGCCTTCAAAACTGTTCACCACGGCCCGCTCTTCAAAGGTCAGTTCCTGGTATGCTTTTGCCCCGAAGTCACCAGGGAGCCACCCCTTACCTCTACAGGCCACAACGTTGAAACGACGCAGGATGTCTTCATCCCTGAATGTGAGGTGGATCGTGTTCTTCTTATGAGCGGTGATCCGGAAGTAGGTACTTTCTATGCCGCTGGATATGCCCTCGGCAAAAGCACTCTCCAGGGCCTTGCTGATGGAAATGTACTCTCGGCCGCCATCTAGGCTGTTCATGACCACATCGATGTCACGCAGGGTTTCCGCGGCGGCGTAGTTGAGCCTCCATTGCCCCCAATCGGAATCGAAAAATGCGCCACAGTAGCTGCCATAGACCGGGATGACCACTTTTTTCCCAACCTTGAACGCCTTATTGGTTTTCCAACCATTGAAATAGTGAATGTTTTTCTCGTGGACTCCCCTCTCATAGCAGTGACGAACCGTGAACTTGTCGAAGGTGTCCAAAATTGCGTCGGTCACGGTCTTCTCGTACCCACCGATCAGGTTGATGACAAACTGGCGGATATTGCGCTCGGTGAAATCCATGTTCTGGTGCAACTTCAACCCTTCTTCGAACTCATCTTGTTTCTTTTTGGTCAGACGGGAGCGAACTTCCTTCAGATTGAGCGTATTGCGCCAAAACGATGTGCGGACGTTACGAATGAGATTGTTCAAATCACCTTGCATCATATCGGTCAACTCTTTGGCTACGTAGCTTCGCAGCTTATTGTCGTGATCATTTAGCTTCAGATATCGGCCGATCTTACGGTAATTCTTGTAATAGTTGATGATGACATCGGTACCTGCCTGGATGGTTTCGTTGTATTCCGCCACCATCTCTTCAACAGTCCGACCACATGACACCTCATGTTTCTCGGAGAACGACTCCGTAGCGTCCGGTGTCCAGTCATTTGCATCAGCAAACAGATCGTCTTCAACCTTGCGGTCAATGAATACGTCGATCAAGGCAACCTCAACATCGGTTTTGCGCTCTGCATCAGAGAACGAAAAAGCATTGGGGATGAATTCGATATATGCCCCCAATTCCTCCAGACGACGTACCAGAGCCTTGCGCACGTTGGAATAAGGGTTGCGAAGCGTCTCCGCATTCAGCAGACAGATAACCTGGCCGCGATACATAATATCGAGTGCCTTTGTAAGATGATGAGCACCATCCTCAAAAGGAGGGTTCATGATGATCAGGTCGAACTTGTCAGGTCCGGTGTAGGCAAGAAAATCATTGTCCAGGATACTGATCCCCTTCCCTCTCAAACAAGCCTGCAGCTCAAGATCGTTTTCCATTACCTGGATCTCGGGGCCAGCGCAGTGACGGGAGTTATATCGTTTCTTCAGCGCCTCCACGATATCGCCCTTCCCTGCTGATGGTTCAAGAATGAGGTTCGGATGGCCCTTTATTCTGGCTATCATGCGGCCGGTCAACTTGTCAGTGGTGGGGTAAAAGTTCTTGTTGTGCTCGAACATGGGTTTTCTCCTAGAATCCAAAGGCAAGCTGACCCCAACGGTTATCAGCAGCTGCTTCGGGTGTTGGTATCAGGGGTGTTTCGAATAGCGGTACAAGCGCAACCGGCAACGTTGCCGCACTACTCAGCAAATCAGCAGCATCTGGAAGGCCGGCCGGATGAAACTCGCGCCAAGCTTCTAGTATTGCCGGCAGATCACACTTGCCGGTCTCGCGGCCGCGGCTGTCCCAGCCGATGTGGTCGCACATTGCCATGAAGATTGAGTAATCCCCCAGGTCCACGCCGGGGACCATCTTCTGTAATACGAGGATCGATGTTTTGACGGTGGTGCCGGCCAGCTTGAAGGTCTCAGGGGGCAAAGAAATCGATGCGCGAACCCAGGCCATTTCCATGATCCACTTTCGCAAAATCTCTTCTTTCTTGTTGGACAGAACACCCTCCGGCAGGATCACGGCCATGATGCCGCCCGGTTTAAGCGCCCGAAGGCCTAACTCCAGGAAAAACCATTCAGCCCGGTTGCGTCCCTGTTGAGCGATGGTGTATCCGGAATAATCCTCGTACTTCGGTACATCGCAGAACGGTGGATTGCCGATAACGTAGTCAAACCGGCCTTCTAGGTCTTGCAAATGGGTAAGGGTGTTACCTTTGGTGAGTTTGGCTGAGGGGTAGAGAAGCTTGGCCACGGAATAGGCCTCGTGCATTAGCTCAAAGCCTTCGACCTCGCAGGAAGGGGGCAGAGCCTCAAGGAACGCGCCGGCGCCACACGACGGTTCCAGAACGTGGCCACCGTTAATGCCGAGCAGATCAACGATGAAGCGGGTAACAACAGAAGGAGTAAAGAATTGACCGAAGGAGTCATACAACCCGCCGTAGCCGGTGTAACCTGCCCGGATCTCTTCTATTTCAGAAGGCAACAGAGTACGTGTTTCTGCCTCCTTCAGGAGGGTTGAAACCCTGTCATTATTCTTCCATCTATTTCTTTCCATGCGTCCCATGACCTAATCATGGCGCTTTCTCTGTGCTTTGTCAACTAATAGTTGACATTATAACCGGAAAGAATGCGACCTCTTGGATCGCATTTACGTTCCTATCTGGGAAATTGCACGGACTTTAGCTGGAAGCGAACTTCAGCTATGTTTTTCCATGTATCTTTCTGCAGCCGCACGGAAGAAGTCTGCAAGGCTAATACCTTGCTCCGCCGCGAAATCATCACATGCCTGTTTCTCTGCTGACGTCATGTTAAGTATGTAAACTTTGTCGTTTGTGCTTGGCTCTGACGGCGTGTCATGTTCCCCACTGGCTATGTATTCTTTACTGGCCATCCGGTAGAATTCCGCCATTTTTAGCCCATGCTCCTCACAATATTGCTCATGGCGCTCATAGTCAGACATTGCAAAACGCAATGGATACTTTGCCGTTCGTTTTTTGCTGGCCGGGAGAACTGGAGCTCCGCGACGTTTTGGGGCATTATCAATAGCGGTACTTTCGGTATCCGTTACATTTTCACTCATAGCATCTTCTCTTTTCCAGGCATTGCTGCCTAAGCCAGGTGACCACTGTGGCCACCGGCAGTTTCAGATCCTGAGAAACGTCTTGATTTGCAATTATGTCCGACTTGAACTCTTGATACAACATGAGGGCCGCACTTTCGTCCGTCACCTCAAGCAAAATAGCCAAGGCAAGCTGTGCTGGCCCTGAGCCATGGTACCCCCACGAAAAACCCGATGGCGATTTATTTTCTAACCGCAGGCTTTTGCCCGGGTCAACCTCTTTCCCGCCAAACCAGACTTTTCCCGTTGCACAATCACCATAAATCATCTTATTTTCCATGCTCTGCACTTTCTTTTGCAATTCGCAACAAACTCTCGCGTGTAATTTGAGCGGTACCAGTTAATATTTGGTGTTTGCCGGTTGCTGTATTTGCTATGACGATTGAGGGTGTTTGGGTAATCCCGTAAGCCTTGCACATCATAGTTCCATCTACAAAAAGGATGTTTACCCTCCCCTTTTCGATCTGCGGAGCGATAATGCCCGCGGCTTCAAGCGACGATCGTATTTTGTGGTCGGACACAGGTTTCCCGTCTTTTGTGAGCCCCAGCATCACTTCCCTTGCTTTAAGGTAGTTTGGCTTATCGTTCAATAGGAAGTGAAGACCGTAAGGGATGAGATTCATCGACTCTTGGTGGATGGCGACATCAATCCATGTGTAACGTGCAACTTTACCCAGTTCCGAAAGTACAGATTCTACAACCGGATCTATCTCCCTGCAATAGTTACAGTACCAATCGGTGATGATGTAGATTTCGATTGGACTCTTTGTGTTGCCAAACCATATGTCAGCCGTCGATAGGAGGGCCGTTACCTGCCGGGTCATATCTGTCGCTGCTGATTCGAGTTCCATTGCTCGCTGCGAAAGTGCTACCTGTTTCTTCCCTACGGAAACGATGGAGACCATGAACCCCGCGAAGGCAACAATGACAATCAAAAGTGCCTTACCGAATAAATTAAGTAACCAGGCGCCATGTGACATGCCAGCTAGAGCCGAAGTGTCTCGCTGGCTATATGCTTTTATTCCCCTCATGAAAGCAAAGAGGATGAGGATTGCGGCGATCGTTAAGCAGATCGGGCACCACTTCTTAACTACCAGCTTTTGAATGGCCACAAAATAGATTTCCGCTCCTAGCCCAGCGGCTACCATAAGATCTACGGTCCAGGACGCCCGGCGGGAACGACGGCTTAGAAAAACGCCCACGAGAAGCATAATGGCGTAAATGGAGCCACCAACGGCGAAACTGGCGCCGAACAAACGGTAATCAGATAGGGCGCTACAACCGCCCATACACAGCCCAGTGGCAGACAGACCAGACAGCCCCAGGATAATGGACGGGAGCAGATAATTGGCGATGTTGAAAAGCCTTTCTTGTTTGGACACAGTAACCTTCCTTATTGCCCAACAGGGGGCCAGGTGATCAACGGGGCATCGCCCCTGACATACAGAGGGTGCCGGGGATGACCGGCAGATGTTGTCCCCAGACAGAAGAGATCTGGGATCAGGGCGGCGACTTCTTGTGCCCGACCTCGATAATCCCCGTGCACACCCCAGGCAGCGATGACGATTGAGGCCAGAGAGCTGCAACGAACCAGCCATTCATTGTTTTCGGCGCCGACCGGCTCATCCACCGCCTTCATGTCACCCGGGTCGGTGGCCCGAAACGCAAAAATGTTGGTCATCAACAAGGCGTCACATCCTTCGCGCTGGGCGAAGCCGATACAGCGGCGGACTGTCGGATCATTCTCGAATTCGTCGGCCGTCGAAGGGTTTAGCCCGATCACCATGCATACCTTCTTGGGATCGGCGGACCATATCCGCCACAGGGTATACCGGTACCGCTTGCACGGCGACCAGCTGCAGGGGTAGCCTGGAAGATCGGTATAGAGAGCATCGAAGAGGGACATTACTGCAGCTCCCCCAGCTCACATAGCACAGCATCGCCTACAATACAGTTCCCAGGGTGGTGGCCAGCCATATGCATTAGTGTCGTGGCCACGATGTTGTGAGGCAACTCAAGCTGTCTGCCATCTTCATTGACGACCAAATACCGACCATCGCCCAACGGCACGGTTTCAATATAACCTTCGACAGCATTCCTGAGTGTATCCAATGAAGCATCCGGCAATGGCTGAACCGAACCATCGCATGTGATCAGTTTAGGCATTGGTGTCCTCTCGCAACTTCAAGACCGTCAAGATGATGTTGGCCCCCAGTGGTAAGATGTTCATCACCACCAAGGGGACGTCGCCGAGCTGGAGACCGTACACCATCCAAAGAGCGATCCCCACCGAGAGCATTGCGGGCTGCCACAAAGAAAGATCACGGGTGCTTTTGGTACGGATAGTCCTCGCCACCTGTGGCAAGGTTGCGGTGCTGGTAATAAGTCCCGCAATCAAACCGATCATTACTTCCGGGCCATTATTCACTCTTATTCTCCATCTTTTGCCCTCAACCCTACGCGCTTGCGGCTTCCGGGCGAGCATCTGTTGACGTACTCCCACGGTTGAAACACGTGGGATTCTGGATTCAAGCAGCGATAGCCGGTATTGCTACTGGTCTTACATCACCTAGCCCAAGAGCAGACGCCCCTGCTCTTTGAATACTAAAACCGGAACGGTTACCCAATCTTTTAGGCCGGCCAGATACGCCAGGCATTCCTTAGGACTACCTTCGAACAAGGGCCCGTTGAAAGCTGCTTTTTCGGGACGGCGTGCCTTTCGAGAGATAACGAGGTTATCGTATTTCCGGCCAACGTTGACTCCATACCAAGTATCACGTAAGACACCGGTGTTCAGTTCGGTACAGACTTTTTCGAGTTGTTTCTGAGTGATCTTGCTCACGGTAAAGCCCCTGATGAGTTGAAAATGTTGGGTATCCAGAATCCATGATTGATGGAGGGTCAGAGATTGCCTTCCTCAATCAACTACACCAGTGTTGATATGTCAGCGACTGGTAACCACCACCGGCTCACCGAAAGCCGCCGCGAACTGCTCGGGCTCACTTGAAAGAGCAGATTTCACTCTTGCCTCATCAACTGGTTTGAAGGATTGTCCCCTCCTCTTACCCATAAGCAGAACACCAGTCTGCTCCACCCAAGACCCGTCTTTCAATCTGTGAAAGATGATCACCTCGGCTTGGCCAGTTGGCATATAAGGAAAGGTCCGATAGTACCGCGTGAGTCGGTGTGGTATGGTGAAGTCAATGCTTGTATCAACCACCCGGCGTCCATCCGGGAGGATAACGTCAATCCCTTTCCCCATTTCTTCAGCCGCTGCCAAGTTCCTCTCATTGATCTTTCGGGAAAAGAAAATCATTGCCGGAACAGACAAAATTGAGGCGGCTAACAGGATGTAAAACATAGAGAGACTCCTTCTAAGATTTGTTGTCGGCGAGGTACGTGAAGAGACCTATCAACTATAAAATCGGTTTTTGCTTGTGTTGGTGTGAAGACTAAGGGAACGCTTCATCAATCACAAAATCTGGATACCCAAAATGTTTAGACGAGTTCCTGGCCGATGGTTTCGTTGGCAATTTCTTTAATTTGATCACCATACTTCTTGGTGAGGTAGTCTTTTACCTTCGCACACCATGGATGCTTGACGGTTCGCCACCCATCTTTGCTATCATCACCCTTTAGAAGATAAAGCGTTTTCTTTGCACAGTGGCGCTTCAGGTTGCGTAGGCTCTCGAATGCCTCGACAAGTTCAGCAATAAACGTATCCACATCGGGTTTGTAGGTTTTCGCTTCGCCCGTTCGGTCCCACTCTGCCGGCCATTCTTTCTCGGGGAGAGAAGCGACGTAGGCCTCAAATATCTCTTCTTCTGCCCGATTTCTGACCACCTGACCCTTTTCTTTTTTCCAGAACTCAACCATTGTGCAACCACCATTGCCGTCGTTATGAAAACGGCCAACCACTTTACCATCGCGCAACAGGTTGCCTTGGTACCCGCCGCCGTCATGGGTGTCCCAGGTTTTCAAGGCATTGATGGTATAGATGGGAGTGATAGGGCTAGAGAGTGACATGGCGTATCTCCTTATTTCCGAGTTTGCTTTGCTTGGCACGGATATCCCGCTTGAAGCGGTTAAGCTCATCTTGGTAGTAGGGTTCCAGTTCATTTGCGTCATGTATGAAGTCTGGAATATTCTGGACACCTGCGCGAGTGAAAACCTTGTTTGCCAGATGCATCATCAAACGATAGCCGATGTCGTTAAGGGGAGCCTGTAAAGAGACGTCTGACATTGCAGCCAGTGCTTCAACGTCTGTGGATCTTTCCAGGAAAGCGATTGCGGCTTCTTCAGATTCAAGAGCCTTGGCCCGGTCTTCCTCGAATATCTTGATGAATAGTGATGCCGTCAACGAATTGAAGGCTGGCTGGGGGAAGTTCGCTACCTTTTCGTATACTCCCATTTTTCCTGCCATTCGGTTTGTCCTCTTTGTCATGATATTTATTTTATATCTTCACCTTTTGGCCGTCAATGTTTTTTGACGTTTAATTACCGTCTATACTGATTTCCGCAGGCCGTGCGACAAGTGACGACTATTTCTTTTTGACCATTCTTGTTGCAGCCCAGGCGTATCCATTTCTGGTCACAGCAGATGCTTGACCTCGTACAACAGAGAAAGTTCCTGCAAGGCCCCATAAAGAAATGAGCTCTTTAAGGTAAGCGGGACTGATTCCGAGAAGAAAAGCAACGTCTGGACGGGTGAAGCCTTCCTTTGCCAACGAGGCGATATCTTCGGCAGTAACGCAACGGCGGCGTGGGCGTTGTCTATTAGCCTTTATCCCATGTTGGCGTGCAACACGGCGCAAATGATCTTCTGCCACGCCAAGCCGTTTTGCTGCTGCCCGAATATTGGGGGCAGATGAAATCACCTCACGCACTTGGTCGTCTGTCACTCCACAGCGAGGAAACAATGTGAACCCGGGCTGTTCTTTTTCTTTTGCCCGATGGTGCTTGGCGCTACAGGAACGTGAACATGTCTTCGCCCCTCCCCTGTTCACTTCGGACAGAGGGGCCTCGTATTCGGTTCCGCAGACTGGGCAGATGCTTTTAATAGTTGTGACAGCCATGGCTATACCGCTAGCAACATCGGCTGTTGCGAATCGGCAAAGAACTTGGCTTCCGCCTTGAGCCAATTGGAATACTCGCTGAACTTTGCGCCGGTCTTGTAAATGCGACCATTCACGTATCGGGCGAAGTGCTTGAGCCGAAGTCTTGCATATTCGTCTTCAACACCCCCTTTACCGCGGTAGACCATGACGTAGGGGGAAACCCCAATTTCGGCCAGTTTGCGGAACCGGTACACATCCTCCTCGAACGTCGAGTTGTAGCCAGAGAGCATGTACGCCAGATGTTTCCACGGCTTGATAAACTTCGAGAGAGTAATTATCCCCTCAGTTACCGGCCTTTCTGAGTGAATCATGTCCCAAGCGTAGGTGATAGATCGAAGGTGTTTGACCTCTGAGAGTGCCTTAGCAATGTCGTCAGTCATGAGTCGCACGTCCACCCCTTGTGTGATGTCAAGCACCAGACTCATCTCCTTGGCCTGATTCAACTTCTCCAGACAGTCGGGATCGGCCGTCAGGTTCGCATCCAAAAGGGTGACGATGTTGGAACGTGGATTAACCAAATCCGACAGGGAACCGACGCTGTGCAAATTCCCTTCTTTGACAGGCAGAACACACCATGGGCAGGTACGAATACAGCCTCTAGCTGTAAATCCGATGCCACCACTAACGACTTGCTCGGCCTTTTTGCGGCGGGTCTCTTTGGTCATTATCCCTTTGATTCGTTTTTCAATTACCTCAATGGAGTACAACGAGTAATCTGGCCGCATGGCCTCTACATCAGCCGGTAGCACTGTGCTCAGATCGTAGCCGGTCCCGCCAAACTCTATATTAGGGAATATATCCGCTAGACGCAGGGCAGCATCTCTGTTCCAGGAAAACAGGACGGAGCAATACACCTTGTCCACCTGAGCGGCCGAAGTCGGATTTAAAATCACAATATTGCCCTTGGCCTTGTGATAGGCAGAAAGCTTCATTAAGGCCAAGTTCACCTGTTTGGAGTCAAAATCTATGAGGCCGATACGCATTACTTTTTGCCCCTTTCGCGGAGTTCTTTGAGCGTTGCTTCCAGTTTTTGTGCATCGAAGCGTAGCTCAAGGGGGACATCCATCCAGACAAATCCTGTCCGTTTGTAAGTTCTTACAAAATCGCAGAAATATGCAGGGTCCGCTGGACACGTTCCCCGGTTCCATTTCCCAATCAGGTCTTTTTGGCATTCCAGGGGCAGTTCGCGTAGCATGGCCCGTCCCTTTCGCCACATATCCGCGCGGAACGTCCTCCATTCCGCAATAACTTGCTGCTGCCCAGCGTCAATACTTGCAATTCGCTCTTCAGGCGTAGGCTGTGTCTCTCGGATTTGAGCGGCAAAGAGAGGAAGTTTTTCGGCCTCTCGATTCAAAGCTCTCCGAGATGCAGCAATGCGACGAGGCGTTACTTCGCGTTTATCAGTAGGACGGTAATTGTATTTTGTAAAGCGCACTCTGAACACCCCTGGTCACGTTCGTTGATATTTATTTTATATCACGAGAACACGCAGAAGTCAAGCTGGTTTGGGTATTGATGCAGGCTGGGTAGGGGACGATGTGGTAGGTAAGGTAGGTAAATGGATTGGCCGGATAAAGAACCGGATAAAACGGTTAATGATCCGGCTAAATGTGGAGGCTTTTACCTGGAGGAGACGTTAACGTCAATTTCCCTGAAGCGGTTGCAGTCGGCATCGCTTACGCCAAAGGCGGCAAACTCATCTCTCCACCGTTGCATGGCAACATACACCTCTTCAACAATGTCGGCCGATTTCGATATCCCCCAGGACCGCCCCAGCTTTTCGAGAGCTTTTCTTCCAGGGTGATATCCACTAAGATCAAAGAATAAAATATGTTCTCTCGCCTCTCTTATGTCAGGTACCAGGTCGAATGCCGGCGACAACCGCCATCCTTCGGTGGCTTCACATGTCATCCAGAAGTTCTTAAGATGATCATCGGTGTTGCCAATTACGGCGTTGAATACCATCTGGCGGAAAAGTCGACCGCTGTCCGTCGCAGGATCTGCACTGACCATCCTAACCGTGTCGAGCAGGTCCTTGTAGCGGCACTGGTAATACCCTTCGGCCTTCAGCAGCGTCTGCATGCTGATCATGTGGCGGCGACCAGTGACCGTAACATCGAACCTTTCGACAAGGAGAACGGGTTTACCGGCGCACTGGACCAGGCTGGTAGTGGGGACAATCAATCCCGCCTTGGCCGCTAGCGACATCGTTGCCGCCTCAATTCGCACAACGTCAACATTGTCTTTTGAACTGGGAAACTTGGCGAGGTAGTGCTTTCTTTGTTCTGGATCATGAACCAGGGCTTTAGGGCGAGCGCCCCCAGGGGAACTACCGGCCGAAAGTAGGTGGGCAATATCGGCGTCACTTGATGCGCCGGTTTCAAACAGTTCCGCCTCGTAAACTAAGCGGTCAAGGGTGATAATTGAGGATTCGGAGGTTGGTGGGAATAGCTCCCTTGATCTCGTGTAGGAAAGCGCCCCAAGTCCAGACGAACCGAGTGCTAACAACATCTCTGGAAAGTTTTGCCGACCACGCGGGAGGTTATGCTTGCGGATCAATAGCCGCTTGCCCCAATCGTCCGGCAGACTGTCCAGGAAAACACTGAACACACCGGGATGATCTATGGAGAAGCTGCTTTTGCCGAGGGGGAGAGATACAGGGTCGAGAGCGTAGGCACCAAGTTGGTGCATGTACTCGTCTAAATATCGGAAAGCCCCCCTCCCCTTTCCGTTGGCCGGGTCAATCTCGCAGACAAATTCCCCGGCCTTTAACTGCTGGCCGGCAAGGTTCACCCATACATCAATGAGGTATGTCATCATGACCGCTTCCTTGACGCTCTTTGGCGGTTGTTCATCAGTTGCTGCTTTTCATAGCGTGTGAACAGATCTTCCTGAGGAGAGAGCAGAAGCTGGAGATCCTTTTCCCGGCCAAGCACACGAAGAGCTGCTGCCCAGTGTCCTATGGAAACCGAGGGATCACCCTTTTCCATCTTGTTGATGGTTGGGATGCTCACTCCAACGCGGGCTGCGAAGGTTTTTTGAGTCTCGTTTTTTTGAAGTCGCTCGGCCTTGAGACGTGCTCCAAGAACTGATAGTTCGTCCACTAGCCCCCCTGTTAATACGAATTATACTTTCGTTTATACCGCTTATTGCCGCATAACACAAATTCTATTTAATTTTGTTGCAGGTTTGTCGATATAGTTATCAGACTACTAAATAGACGATGGGCCAAGGAGGACAAATGAAACGTGAACGCAAAATAAATAAGTCGTACTTCGATAACGAGGTCGAACTGCGGAAGATAGTCTGGCTCGATCGCACAATCATAATTCCTATCCAGAAAAGGTTAGTGGGCAGGTATTTGACGATTGTGTCGGATGGCACCTTCTATAATGCCCTGCTGTTCGGCAAAGACATCGGAGTGTTCCAGGTAAAGGGGGGGGACCGAGTTGTTCCCATGGCCCATTCGCAGGTGAGAACTGCCTGGCAGCGTTGTGGGGTGGCAATGAAGGTTTACGACTATATAAGCGAGGAACTAGAGCGTCAGGGTCGCTGTCTAATCGAGAATCCGGACCAACAATTCGTGCGGCCTGCAGCGAGGGCATTGTGGAAAAAGCGGAAGGAATTGGGCAAAACTCTTAGGTTTACTCCTTGACATCATCCCACGACTGAAGATCGGGGGCTTTCTCGCAGTGTTGTCGTAAGCTGGCCGGGCAAGCAGATGCACTCCCAAGCAGAGTAAATACATCTATCTCCTCTTTCCGCCGGCATTTCGTCATATGCAACGCCATCTTTAACGACAAATACATGCTTGGCCGTTTTGACGATAAACGTTCCAACCGAATGCTGGCGGCAGAAGGTGGCAGGGTTCATCCTCCTTTGCCCCTTCACGGCAGGAAAACTGAATTTAGTGGCCCATGGTTGGGATGCTATCCACTTTGAGAACTCAAATCGACATCCACTTTTGCGGCCGGCATCGCTCAAGAGGTCGTAGGCGTCGTCATAGGACATCGATTTGGCCAATGCTATCGCTCGTACCGTGCAGTCGTTCTTTTGTTGAGGTCGCCTTGAGGAAGAACGCCCTGCATCGGTAGCGACGAAAGGATATGCAGGATGAGCGCTTTGCAGGTTAAGCATTTTACGCTCCTTCCATCAAACCCTGGAACTCCTGTTCACTGAAGACCTGTATACCGAGTTTCATTGCCTTATCCAGCTTACTCCCCGCTGCTTCACCGGCCACCAAACACGTCAGGTTTTTGCTAACGCTACTGGCGATGCTACCGCCGTTATCGGTCACCAACTTCTCTGCCTGTTTACGGGGCATGGACAGCGTTCCGGTGAAGAGGAAGGATTTGCCTACAAGCTTCCCGCCAATAGGTTTTCTCTCCTCTTCCGGTTCGGTATACCGAGAATCGGCGCAGATGCGGCCTACCATCTCCAGATTGGCTTCCCAGGAAGGCGCAGCCTTGCTGATGTTGTGCGACGTGAAACCTTCCGGCAGGCAGAACCCTTCACGGGTTCCGTCGTTGGCCACAGCACGAACCGCACAAGTGGCCTCCCACCGTGAGCCGTAGAAGTCTATCAGCTTGCCGATCATCTTCCGCCCGAAACCGTCGAACAGCATAGCGGCGAACAGTCGATCAGCAGGAGCATTGAAGACCTTCTTGAGAATTTCATCATACAGGCTGGTTTGGCTCTTGTATTTCGTGTCCGGCTGCCAAGCCAACAGATCTTCCATTGACCGGATACCGAGGTTTTCAAGGGTAGTAGCTTTGGCCCCTTCTATGTCCAACTTCGACAGGAAAGATTCGACGGTCTTTACTCCCGCTGCGCCGCAAGCCTCGTTGTCGCAGCACAGATCAACACCGTTCAGATCAAGAGATGTGCCGCAGGAAGGGCACTCCCCCAGGAGCACCACCGGAGCAGTTTGGTAGACCTCCACGATCTTCGGTATTACCTCTCCTGACTTGATAATCCCTACACTGGCCCCCTCCCCTATACCGTTATCCAGGAGCCATTGAGCGTTGTAGCCGGTGACTCGACTGACAGTTGTCCCGTCGATCTCTCTCGGTTCCACCAGGACAACAGGTTTCACGAGACCGTTTTTGGAGACATTCCACTCAAGGCCGGTCACGACAGTCTGAACAGCATCCTGGTTCACCTTGAAAGCCACCATCCCTTCCGGCAGAAATAAATTTTCCAGACGATAGTTTGCATCACAAACAACCAATCCATCAATGCTGTAGGGTGCTGATTCCTTCCACGTATTGAGAATTCCGGCGAGGGTTTCTTCGGTTTTCCCGGCGGGATCTTCGTCAGATAGAGTGAGGATGCGTACCTCTGGAATCGAAAACCCCAAGGCTTCCAATTCAATCAGTTGCTCTGCAATGGGTGCATCGGCCATGTGCCCTGCTTTGATTTGATAAGCATATCCCTTCATCATCTGGATATCTTCGACAAGTGCATCATCTCGGTTGATTATGCCGATAGAACCATTGCGGCGATTTTTGAATCCCAAACTTATGTGATCATTACCTGTAAGCGTCAGTTCTCCTCGGACATCCAATGTAACTAGCTTCGTGAGTTTTGGGGGAAGTATATGGACCAGTTTTTGACTGATGTCAGCGCCCGTATAACCATCACCGCGAGTGCAGCCAGTGGTAAGGATGCCACTGATGTATTTGGCAACAAACGAGAGGCCGTCGATTTTTGCCATAAGCAACAGCAACTGGATGTGTTGCTTCTTTATCCAAGGGAGAAGGTGTTCTTCTCCGAATTTTAACTTCTTCAACGAACCAACTATGTACGGGAATTTAACTTCACCGCCATTTTCCGTCAGTGTTCTAAGGAAAAGGGCATAATCGTTCGCGGGGATCAGACTTTGAAGCCTGGTCAGCAAGTTGTCATACTGCTCATCCGATACTTCTGGTTTACCGGCTCGATAAGAGGCATTCATCTGGCATATTTTGAGTTTAAGGGAATTAACATCATGGTCTGCAAATTCAAAAGCGGCTTGCATGGATTTTTCTCCTGATTAAGTTGCAATCTGAATACAGATCGGTTGTGTTGACATCCTCCCCGCCCTGAACGACGGGTTTTCTCGCGTAATATTGATGGACAAGTTATCTATCGCAAAAAAGATCGTGCCCTTAGAAAAAGAATAAGATCCCCTTCCTTTAGCACCTCCAACAGAGCGGCCTTTTCGGCAAGATATACTTTCGCAAAGTTTGGATCGTATTGAGTGATTGACCGAGTGTTGGAAATCAAATCTGCGAGCTTAACCGTTTTTGCAGCCGGAGATGCCTTTGCAGTGTGTTGGAGATCGATTGCTTTCCGTGTTTTTCTGTTGCCGTCAGACGGCTTGCTGACATCGGTAAGATCTGCTACCAAACCTGCCACCACCGAACCGAAGATGCGCTCTATTTCGCCAAGTTGGACCGATGTGTCCTCAACAACGTCATGTAGCCAAGCAGCAGCAAGCATGGCTTCGGTATGCGGAACGCTACGGACCAGTTCCGCTACTTCGGCAGGGTGAGTAATGTAGGGTTCGCCTGTATATTTCCTCTGTTGACCAGCGTGTGCTAGTTCGGCGAATTGCATTGCAGTATGTTCGAGATCGGTCACGGCTTCCACTTCCTATCTAAGCTTAAAACAACTCATACTGGCTCCTTTTTCAGGGCTACAGTTGTATTTTTTCAACACTTGCTTTTTTCCTGAGTCTCTTCGGCTTAAATCGCTTCCATGTCTCCGGGTCTACCGGCAACGGGGTTACCCTTCCTGCTTTGAGATTGACGAAGTAACCGTGGTGATCGACCCCACCGTTTCTGAAGAGCGACCAAAGCAGTTGAAGGCCGAACGTGGCGATGGTTTGTCCAATGAAGAGATCCTGCCGTTCCAAGGCTTCTGCCAGCGAACAGGATGGGCCATCATCATCTTCAGGTATTGTTTCGTCCATTATTGATGGATACAGATCAGTTACGGTCGGTAGGAGCGGTTGTTCTCCATTTTTCAATCTGCGGCCAAAACCGGACTGTCCCAAGATTATTTGCCCATCGACGAGATTGTTGCCCATATCCAGCCAATACACAGATCGGTTTTTACAAAACTTGGCTATTTCTCTCCGTGCGGCCTTGGTGTCAACGCAGGAAATAATTATCTCCGGGCTTCTATACCGCTTCTTCCGTAACTGACATATCGTCACGGATCGTGTTTTCGATCAAAGCAGCTTCATCTGCTTCCTCTTCGTCCATATCCTTTATGAAAGCGGGGATACTCCCTTGTTCCCCGAAAGCGGCAAGAGAGGCACGGTAACGACGTTCCCCGGCTACAATCTTGAACCCTCCCTCAACTGGACGAACAAGAATCGGTTGATAAACGCCTTTGGCGCGGATAGAAGCAGTCAGTTCATCCATTTTGCTCTGATCGAAATGCTTACGAGGGTTGTCACCTGGGGCTATGAGAGACAGGGGGATCATGGTTTGGTTCATAGCGATACTTCCGTTGCTTTGCATAAGCAGCCTCCATTTCGGGTTTGTTCGTTCGTCGTGATATTTATTTTATATCACGAAACGCCCCCGCCACCAAGCACTATATTTCCGTCCCAAAAGAAAAACCCCGGAATCCGGGGCTTTCGTGTCTCAGTTAGGCAGGTTTCATATGTTGTGACAATTTCATAAATGCACCATCCGGTTTGATTGGTTCCCCAAACCAATAGGCCCGTTTTTTAGCACGGGTAATAGCAACATAGGCGAGCCGGAGGGCTTCATCCAGTTGCGAGGCATCATAGGAATTGCTCAACCCGGCGTGATCGTAGATTGCGTTCTTTAAAGGGGAGCTGTTGGAATATGAACAGTCACCCTTGATTATGACATGATCCGCTTCCAATCCCTTGGCTCGGTGCATTGTTAAAAGGGTGATTTTAGTGTCTTTGGAATAACGTCTGAACGGGGTCAACCCTTCATTGGTACGCGACAAAATGAAGATTGTACTATCCGGCTCATTTTTGCGTATTTTGTCGATAAGTTTCAGTATGGCCTTGTCATCGCCATAACTCAGTTCAACCTGCCCAAGCGAAGACGCGGCCTGTCCGGAGGCAACACCATGCTTTTGTAGTGCGCTCTCTTTTAAATGTGCTACCAGCAATTCAGCCGAATTTATGATGTGTTGCCCACTTCTATAGTTTTCGTTCATCACCACCAATTCAGACTCTCCGAAATGTTTGTCGAAGTGGATCAAGAACTCTGGATCACTTCCGCGCCACCCGTATACCGACTGCCAATCATCACCTACCACCATAAGAGATGGGTGTTCCCCACGTTGATGGAGGACGCTATGGATGGCCCTGATCCATTTTATGATCTGACCGGATATATCTTGAAATTCGTCCACCAAGAGATGTTTCATCGGCAACATGGCCTCGGTCGGCAGAGCCTGGGCTTGCTCTACGTTGCCGTAGGACAGGAATAATTCATTGTAAGTCCCGTGTCCTGCCCGATGAAGCGCAGGCCAGAACTCTCTCAAGGCGCTACAAATGTTTGCTTCTATAGGGCAGCCCTCTTCGCGCATGGTTACGGAAAGCTCGTCGCTTGTTGCCGGCACTGGCAGGCCCATGCTCGCAATGAAAGTCCCCAGGGAATACAGGCACTCGAAGATGCTTGTGGAGGAAGTATCGCCAGGGATTCGTATGGAAAACGCCGGGAACGTGTCCTTGCCATTTTCTAGCGAGACTTCCGGTTGTATCCAGTCGATGTATGTGCAAAGGTCGGCAAGATCGTCTTCTGTTTCGATGTACAGGTAACGTTCCGTGGCGACTGTGGCTAAGACCTTGAGCCGCACGTTACTGATAAACCCCAAGGTACGATCTTTGTCGTTATCGCCAAGATGGTACTTTGGGTCGAGTGGCAACTTGGATGCGGCAGTTATGCCACCGCAACCAAGGACAATGGGCATCCCTGTAGAGAGGAGGCGACCATTTGCATACCAGGTGCCGCGGCTGGCATTAATCGGCGTGGGTTCCCAAGAAAAAGCGCTGTTCCTTGTGTTTAACCCGTCCTTGGCCAACCAGGCATCCGTTATGGCCTGAGACACGATATAATCCCTCGGTTCGGCAACAGCCATGGCCCGTTCCAGGCTTTCTGCATCGTTATACTTGGACTGCCTGAGAGCTGATATTTTCTCAAGCAGGACCAGCCCGATACTCTTACGAAAAGATTGGTTTTCATGGTAAGTGTCAGCATATACCTTTCGCAGATAGTCAAGCTGGCGAGGATTTAGTGTGCCCAGCTCCTCTGTATCGCCGGTGGCGTCTGAATCACTGCCAACATGCTCGATAAACTTAATGTCTGAGGTTGCCGTCACTTGGCTAATTATCATTGAGTGGAATGTCCGGACGATCCGCCGGCCTGTCCCTTCAGAGATTTCCACCCCGAAGGTTCGCATGTCACAGATCAATTTCTTCACCATGTCACTGCGTGACGCTCTTGTGAACGTTACGACCGAGATATGTTCCAGCGGGATCCCAAGGTATTTGTGCATGGCCACAACTCGTAGAGATAACGCTGTTGATTTTCCTGATCCGGCACCGGCGATTACCCTGGTAGCTCTCGAATTGGAAAGGATCATTTGCCATTGTGATTTCGTTGGAAGAGGACGTCCGACAGTTTTGAGGGTAGACTCCATCTCTGCACGGATATGGGCCATGTCGAGGTCAGACATCGCGCCGGCCGCAGCATAAGTATCTGTTACCGGCGATTTCTGATCGTCCATTTCAGGGTGTAGGCAAAGACTTGGCTGGACGAGTGCCCATGGTGGCAAGGAATCGTCTGGGGGTTGACTCTTTGTGGTATTTTCCTTAGACGTTTTAAGGTAGACACTGGAAGAATGCAGTGTGGATGGTGGGCCATCGGGGGGTGGATATGTGGGTTCAGCTCGTTTATCTACTTCTTTGCTCTTTTTAAAAAGCACTACGGCAACTACGCAGATTGCAAGGCCAAGAACCGAAATAAAAAGATAAAGCATTAAGAAGCCACCTTCCCCCTTGAAAATTTCCTGCTTCCCAAAGGTATCCGCAGGACGGGGGACAGGTGGCTTTACTCAGATATTCAACTGAACGGAAACCCGGTCAACGAATGGAAAATCTTGAGTAAGCATCAACAGGCGTTGTTCTTACAGACGAAATATTCCCATTCGGGTAGATGTTTGCTGCAAGCCACTCAAGTTCTGCGGTGCCGTCACCCTCAACCTCGGTCCACCAAGACTTCGGTTTCCCATTAGAACCGTCATTCCACCTATATCCTCGTTCTTTAAGGATATCTTTCTTGTCGAAGGGAGACCCCACAGCGTGGATAAGAGTATCGTTTGACAGGGCTTTTTCTACCAATGGCCGCAGCACATTGGTTCCAGCGTGAGGCAAGTCCTCCAAGAGGAGCCCCAACAAACCTTCCGCATCATTAAGTGCACGGTGAGCATCGATGAACCATCCACCGAGTTTGAAAAGAAGATATTCGAGAGTCCTTGAGGTTATATATTCGCCACTCCAATCAATTTGCGACAACGTACATGCCCATTGCTTTTGCACACAAACGGGGAATCGATCCTCCATAAACGGCCGGTCAAATTTTGCGTTGTGGCAAAAAATGATATCAGCAGTGGTCAACATTGAGTTTACCCTGTCGTCATCTAACCGCTGTCCTGCAAGCATAGCGTCATTGATCCCTGTAACATTGATGACGTCTTGTGAGAGGGGTACCCCTGGATCTTCAAACCCGTTAAAACGGTCCAGTATATTGTGAATTCGCATTGTCCCGGGGTCGAACGAAAAGGAGATCATCCCGAGCTCGATGATTTTGTCATGCCCGTGAGAAAACCCCGTAGTCTCAGTATCCAGGGAAAGCCCGGTTTTTAAGGGTTGTGTTGGAGCGGCAGTACAGAGGGCTGGATGGTTATCGACGTCGAGTCGCCGAAGCAGTTTGTAGTTTCCGGACGATATTATCGTTTGTATTGCACCTTCAAGCATTTCCATAAAAGTCTACCTCTCTGGACACGAGGCCCCTATTGAGATATTCCCCGCAACTGCATCTTGCTGCCAACTCCACATTCCCGAGGGAATATCCATTTCTACTTGAGTGCCGTCAACTGCTATGCTTAGCGTCAGAACTCCATTACCCTTCAACCGGGCGGTTTCTTGGTTGATCGTAATTACTGCATTGGCGATGCCTTTTTTAAATCGGATATTTTTGCTTATATCTGCAAGTGCATCAATCCAGGCACATTCTACAGTAGGTTCTATGGAAACACGGTTGATGATGTTGTCGGAAGAAATATTGCCCAATCTGGATCCTTTCCCTGAGAAGCTGAACTTGTCGTTAGCGACCCATCGCTTTGCTCATACTCGTTACCTCCAGCCGTTATATCCTGAAAAACCCGAGTTGCCCGTTGCAGCGGTAAAATGGGAGTCGCTGAGGATTACGAAGAACAAGCCCTTTTGGCCCAAAAAACCATGGAGAATTGGATTTTGTAACAGCGTCCACTATTTCCACGCTACCGATAATACCGCCCCGCTGTAGATCTTCGAATGCTGGGATTTCTATTTCATGGTGAAATTCCGTATTTACAAACAATCTGGCATCAAAGTATTCGTTTTTAGTCATACCCTTTGAAGCATGGATCAACACGCGCCCCCGGACTTTCAGGCCAGGGTTGTAGTCTTTCCAATCCCTGTTTTCAATATCCTTGTCAGCATTGATTATCAACCATGCCCATGGTTGCCGGACGGATATAACCAGCAAATCGACCGGTGGTCTGTTCGCCTCGTTCGTATCCGTCATTAACTGCATCTGATTGCCTTCGTTCACTGTATTCCTCCCCGGTCATTTGCAGACCCGTTGGACTCTAGAACCACTGCCCGTCAAGGGGAATTTTCTCCTCAAGGCGTTCCACCTTGAACCCTTCTTGTGGCGGAAGAACGCCATATTTGGTACCGACCTCGGCGCATATGGCGTCCATCAGCCTTATTTCCTGTTCGTTCAGAGGCTTGTGCCGACGGACCATGTCGATAAGGTCTTTGGCAACTCGTTGTTCAATGAGATACACTTCTTCGGCAGGAATGTATTTGTCTGACATAAAAAGTCCCTCATGCTCCAAGG